>Ga0308158_10001119_pt1 | contig 30932 bp, 42 predicted proteins | sample PhyBR2_FD_201038 | JGI IMG/M metagenome (GOLD analysis project Ga0308158, IMG submission 201038) | Phyllosphere microbial communities from UC Gill Tract Community Farm, Albany, California, United States - DLSLB.R2 | ecosystem: Host-associated > Plants > Phyllosphere > Unclassified | place: USA... | reverse complement strand
CTTATCGACGGCGGGCTTATCTGTGCCCGGGTACAGACGCGTAGCGTTATCAAAAGTAACTGTAGCCACAGTTATCAATCCCTTCACCGGCAGGTACGTGCCGGACGATCCGTTGTGAATGGTTCATTTTCTTCAGTTGAACTCCCCGGCCTGAGGCCGGGGAGGATCGTGTAACGCCGCACGGTACTGTGCGTCACATCACAACCAAGAGTATGTCAGACTTTTTGACTAACTACCTAAATGTTACGAACATCACATATGCAACTGCTCACATATCAGGCCTCTGCGGTGACCCGTCGGCGCTCCCGCAAAAGCGCTTCCAGCAACTCCGCCACGTGGACGGGAGCCTCCACCCGGTACTGTGCCTGGGTGTAATCCAAGCCAACCTTGATGCCGACGTCATCACCCATGAGCCTGCCCAGGGCGTCTTCATCCGTGACGTCGTCCCCGGCAAACAGGATGGCCGTGGCACCTGTCGCCTGGCGGAGGAACTCCACGGCTTCGCCCTTGGAAGCGTGGACCACGGAGGTTTCCAACACCCGCTTCCCCGTCTTCAGGTACACCCCCGGATAGTCGCCCAGGACCCGCGTCGCGGCTTCGACGGCGTCCTCCGCCACGTCGTCGTCGGCCATCCGGGTATGGAGGACAACTCCGGCAGGCTTGTCTTCGAGGACGGTACCGGGGGCGATGTTCACGATTTCGGCAAGCACCTCACGGACGGCAGCCAGTTTCTTCCGCTGGTCCTCATCCAGTTCCAGGCCCAGGGATCCTTCGCCCAGCCACACCTCGGCGCCGTGGCTGCCTATCAGCAGCGTGTTGGCCGGGGGAGAGGCGACCCGCCGCAGACTGTCCAGGGCCCTGCCGGAGATGAGTGCCGTCGTCGTGCGTGGCAGTTCGGCGAGGCTCGCAAGCGCTGCAGCCGAACGCGGAAGGGGACGCGCGTCCTCGGCCCGGTCGACGATCGGCGAGAGGGTTCCGTCGAAGTCCAACGCCACCAGCAGGTGCTCCGTGCCGGAAATACGACGGACGGCGTCCAACAGTTCTGGTGACAGCGACAGGTTCTCAGCTGTCATCACGAACCACCTTCTCCTCCAAGGCGGCCAGGAACTCGGCCGACCAATGATCGACATCGTGGTCCAGGATCTGCTTGCGCATCAGTTTCATGCGGCGGCGTGCTTCCTTCGGGGAGAGATTGATGGCGCGCAGGATGGTGGACTTGAGGCCGTCGATGTCGTGCGGGTTGATCAGCAGGGCCTGCTTGAGCTGATCGGCTGCGCCGGCGAACTCACTGAGGACCAGCGCGCCGTCGTCCTCGGAACGGGCCGTGACGTATTCCTTAGCCACCAGGTTCATGCCGTCGCGCAAGGCCGTCACCAACATGACGTCCGCAGCCAGATACAGAGCCACCATCTCTTCCACCGGGTAGCTGTGGTGCAGGTAGCGCACGGCCGTGTTCTGGATGGTGTCGTACGTGCCGTTGATGTGGCCTACGGTGCCCTCGATTTCCTCGCGCAGAAGCCTGTACTGCTCCACGCGCTCCCTGCTGGGGCTGGCCACCTGGATGAGGGTAGCGTCCTCTACCTTGATATGCCCGTCCGCCAGGAGTTCCTCAAAAGCCTTGAGCCTGTGCCGGATGCCCTTGGTGTAGTCGAGCCGGTCCACGCCCAAGAGGATGGTCTTGGGGTTGCCCAGGTCCGTGCGGATCTGCCGGGCCCGCTCAATGATGTCCGGCCTGGCGGCGAGCTCGCGGATCTGGTCCACATCAATGGAGATGGGGAACGCCTGCGCCCTGGCGATGTGGGTCACTTCCCCGTCCGGGCCCTTCACATGAACCTGCTGCTGCTTCACGCTGGCGCCCAGGAAGCGGCGGGCGGAGCGCATGAAGTTGCCGGCGTCGCTGGGGCGTTGGAAGCCCAGCAGGTCAGCGCCAAGGAGGCCGTCGATGATTTCGCGGCGCCACGGCAGCTGGGCAAAGATCTCCGGCGGCGGGAAGGGAATGTGGTTGAAGAAGCCGATCTTGAGGTCCGGCCGGGATTCCCGCAACAGGCGCGGAACCAGTTGGAGTTGGTAGTCCTGCACCCACACAGTGGCGTCCTGTGCTGCGTGCCGGGTTACGGCGTCGGCGAACTTCCTGTTGACCTTGCGGTACGAATCCCACCAGGTCCTGTGGAACTCCGGCGGTGCGATGACGTCGTGATAGAGCGGCCAGATGGTCGCGTTGGAGAAGCCCTCGTAGAAGAGTTCAACGTCATCGCTGCTCAACTGTATGGGGATCAGGTCCATGCCCTCATGGCTGAACGGGCGCACGGTCTCATCCGGAGCGCCATGCCAACCTACCCACGCGCCGTCGGACTTGGTCATCATCGGCGCGAGCGCCGTCACCAGGCCGCCGGGCGAGCGGCGCCAGCCGTCCTTCTCATCGCCGTCGTCGCTGATCCGATCGACGGGCAACCTGTTGGAGACCACCATAAAATCGAACTTGGTTGCCGTGGGCTTCTTGACGGGGGAAGCCCGAACGCCTTCTTCGGTTGTGAGTTTCTCGCTTGCCAAATCCTGCATCAATGCTCCCTGGGGTTGCTGTGACTCAACTCCCAGCCTACTAGCGGAATCTTCCCCGGCGGTTGATCGTTCAACTACCGGGCGGACGGGTGCGCGGCAGAGCTCCAAGTTGGCTCCCGTAAACTGTCCCCGTTGCCCTAGCTATTCACTACGACGTCGAGTAACCCGAGGAACTGATGAGCCCCGCAAACGAATCCCGCCTGTCAAAGGCTGAACGCACCGCCCAGGCACGGGAAAAAGCGCGAGCAATCCGCGAAGAACAGTTGAAGAAGGAGAAGCGCAACAAGCTTCTGGTCGGCTGGGGCATCGTGGTTGCCATCGTCGTCATCATTGCCATAATCGCCGCAGTGGTCATCGGCAACATCCAGAACAACGCGCCGGTTGCAGACCAGGGCCCGACGCCGGCCAACGGCAACGTCCACGGCGGCGTCACGCTGCTGGCAGGCAGCGAAGTCGTCAAGTCCGAGCCCGGCAGCGTCAACGTCGCTGATGTTCCCTCCGCTCCCGCCACCAAGCCCGCCACGGTGACCGTGCCCGGCGGCGAAGCTGAGGCCGGCAAGCCCGTCAAGGTGATCGCCTACATCGACTTCATCTGCCCCGTCTGCAAGCGGTTCGAGACCACCTACGGAGAGTCCCTGACCAACCTCCGCAACGAAGGCAAGATCTCCCTCGAATACCGTCCCCTCGGGTTCCTGGACCTGCAGTCCACCACCAACTACTCATCCCGCGCAGCCAACGCCGCAGCATGCGTAGCGAACACCTCCCCGGAGAAGTACGCGGACTTCTTCAACCTGCTCTTCGAACGCCAGCCGGCCGAAGGCAGCGCAGGCATCTCCGACAAGGACCTGAAGGCCATGGCCACTGAGGTTGGCGCCGCCAATATCGACTCGTGCGTGGACAGCAAGCAGTTCCGTCCTTGGGTGAAGGTTGCCACGCAAGAAGCAGCCGCAATCGGCATCACCGGCACGCCGACCATCTTCGTCGACGGCAAGCAGTGGGACGGTTCCACTGACCTGAACGCCGAGATCCAGACCGCCATCACGGCAAAGGGCTAAGCCTTTATCTGACATCACGACGGCGGCCGGTCACCTTCTCGTTGAGGTGGCCGGCCGTTGTTGCTCAGGCAAATTTCGTTGACGGGGATGGTCTGGGCTAACCTTATCTAGCGCTCTTTCGCGCATGGTTCCGGGTAGCCGGAGCGTGCCTCCTTAGCTCAGTTGGCCAGAGCACCGCTCTTGTAAAGCGGGGGTCGTCGGTTCGAATCCGACAGGGGGCTCCACGAACCCCTCCATTCCGGCGATTTTGCCCGGGATGGAGGGGTTTTTCGTGTCTGAAAATGCAGGGCACTACACGTTTCAAGAAGGCAGACGACACCAGCGGGCTCCCCAGCTGCATAGAGGGAGCCATGGAGCCAGAGAAGAAGGCCCTGAGGGCGACGACGGACCGAGACAACGTAGGGACGCTCAGGGATTACAAATAAGACCGTCGGCAGGTGTCAACCCATTCCGGTGGACACCAGGAACAACACCGGTGCCGGCTGTACTTCCGACGCGTCGAAGCATCAGAGTTGCAGAGGCGGTGTGCGAAGGACGGCCAAGAACCGGACTGATTCTGAGCCTTTGAACGGGACCGCCTGATGGGAAGGTCCAGCCTGCCGATTGGCATTTGGGGAACGATCAGCGCCGCGAAGGACGAGACGACAGGGAAGTGGCGGGCCAGTTGCAGGTTCCGCGGCTGGGACGGGGCCACTCAGACGTACAGCAAGTTCGGTTCGACCAAGGGCAAAGCCACAACCGCGCAGCCAACCCCACTTTGAACGTGCGACGACAGACGCGAGAGACCAGACTTGAAGCTGTCAGCGGTCTATGAAAGCGGAAGCGGTACGACGTAGTACTCCTTGGCTTTCCTGTTGGTGAGGAAAGTGTTGCACCGGGCTTGAGCTTCCTCCTCGGAGGTGAACCGCAACGCCTGGTTCTCCCTGGGGCTCCATTCGTCTCCTGGCCGGCTGGGGTGCAGGTAGTAATAGAGCGTCTCGCCCGTATCGAGGCGCACAACAATGCCCCATGCCTTTGGCCTGCTCTTCCCCATCACAGCCCTTTCATCTGGCCTCAATCTTCGCACTCAGTATCGGGCCCGCAGGATTGGCAGGACGCACGCTGCAGTGGCTCCTAGTATTGACACATATCCTTACCTAGGTATGGTTTAGTGTATGCAGAACATGAACGGGATGACCGTCGCGGAGGTGGGGGAGAGGCTCGGTATCACCCGCGCGTCCGTTCATGGCCTGCTCGGCTCTGGCCAGTTGACGGCCAGTGGCAGGGCTGGCCGTATGTTGCTCATCGATCGTCAGTCGGTGGAGCGCCTGGCCCTGGCCGGTACCCGTCGCGGCCGCGCCTGGACGGCCAGGATTGCTTGGGCTGCATTGGCGCTGCTCTCTGGCCAGATCCCCACCTGGATCAGCGCTTCGGAGAAGTCCCGGTTGAAGAGGCGACTGCGTGAGCTGGACGCCGACGCCGTTCGTGTTCTTGCCCGGAACAAGGACATAACCCATCGCTATAGGGCGACTTCGGACGGGCTGGCCGCACTTAGCGACCACCTGATCCCAAGTGGTGCCTCGGCCATGCGCGAGGAGTCCATTGCAGGGACCTTCGGGATGGCCGGCGGGAGCGGGACTGCAGAGGGCTATGTCATGATCGGCGACGTATCCGCCCTCGCGGACGCGTTCGGCCTGGTTGAAGATCCAGACGGCAACGCCATCATTCATGAAGTCGATTTGGATGAACCCTTTGCCGACGGCCGGGCGCCGGTGGCAGCGATCGCCGTGGACCTCATGGACTCACTGGCAACCCGCGAACGCAGCGCCGGACAACGCGTCATCAACGAACTGCTCCATGTCTGAAGCTGAACTGGCCAAGCCTAAGGTTTAGAGGGTGCCGGGATGTGCTGGCGGATCAGAAGGGACAACTTGGCGGGCGACTGCAGCCCTCTGAACGGCTGTATGCGTCGTGCATTGGCCAGTGCGACGATCTCATGAAGGACCGCGGCGGCGTCTTTCCTTTCCCCGCGGGCTGCCAGCCGTTCGTTAGCGTAGCCCCAGTTGCTCAGGGAGTCTTTGTGCTCATGGAGGATCTCCATCAGAGTGGAGATGTCGGCCAGGTCTTTGTCGGCCTTACGTGATTTCCAAGCGAGGGCCTTAAGGACCAGTGCAGCTTCGACGTCGGGCACCGGGACTGTGAAATGCAAGTCGCCGCCTTCGTGCAACATCACTTTGACTTCCACTATGAGACGGCTTGCGCCCAACGCGAATCTAAGCCCGGGGATGGCATCGAATCTTCGGCCGTTCAGGATCGCTGTCTTGGCACTTCCGGAGCGCGGCACAAGCAAATCGATGTGAATTTCCTCGTCCTCATCGCGCCGGATGTAGTGGTTGCCTTTGGCTTCTTCGTAGCCCCGGTCCAGAAGGAGCTCATGCAGGGCTTGGCCAGCGGCTGTGGCTTCCTGGATGCCAGCATCGGCATCGGCAGTACTGCGCTCGATAGCAGCCGTGGTCGGGTACACGTGCAATAGCAGCTGCACCATATGCCCGCCCACAACGCGGTATTCGTCGTAATCCAAGCTAACAGCCGCTTCGGCGACGTCGGCCAGCGCCCGATACCCAAGATTTGCTGCGTTGGACGTGGAGATGACGTTGATGGTCTTCAACGAGCAGCTTTCGCCACGATGACCTTGCGGAGCTGGTCAGCTGCCTCTTGGGTGTCGACGGCGTCTCCGGCCATGACGTCCCGGAGCGTGATCAGCGGGTCGGCCAAAGTGATCCCCTCCGAGTGGTGCACCAGGGACGCGGTGGCCCACAGGGTGAAGTCTTCAGGGACAGTGGTGATAAGCGTTGCTTCCTCCGGAGTGGCGGGGGCGAAGCCGGCATCGGTGAAATCCACGGCTTCATGGACATAGACGACGGCGCTGTCCGGCAACCGCCAGGGCGCGTATAGGTCCGCTGCGGCGTCCCCGGAGACTAAGGGTGATGCGCCCAGCTCAGTGGCGTATTCGGCGGCCTTCTTGGCTTGCTCAGCCGGGGATTCCAGCCCATACCAATAGGACGTCACACCCCGGGGCCCGGGGTAATTGGCGAGCAACCACGTGACGATGGCGTCAACGTCATGGGCGTGCCAGCCCCACTGATCCCGGTCAACGAAAGACTCCAGCGTTTTCAGGTGCTTGTTCACCGCCGGCTGGCTAATGCCGGCCGCTGCTGCGAGCTCCTGCTGCGTTTGCGGCCCATCTGCGAGGGCCAAGGCGCGCAACAATGCCCACCGGCCCCACGGCGCCCGCCCGTGGGTCTTCTCAACGGCTTCGGGCTTATGGCGTGGTTCCAGACGTTGAACACCGCCGATGACGACTGAGACCGGAGCGATGGTAATCAGGTCAACCTTGTCCTGGAGAGCCGCTTCGGTGAGTCGCTCGGTTGGGCGGAACGTGACAATCAGCGTCCGAGTCTCCCGTGCAAGGATGGTCCGCAGCTTACTGGGCGTCGGGGGAGTGGCCGCCAGCTGCACCTTCACTTCCCGGACGCTGCTGTCCGGGAGCGTCAAAGACAGTGCATCGATGTTGCCGCCTGTGATCCGCACGTCCGCTTCGCGCAACAGCAACATCGCCTGTGAGAGGATCAGATCCTGTTCCATTTCGTACATCCATAACCTAGGTTGCGTTGTCAAATAACCATAGCCGGAAAAACCTAACTTAGGTTATAAGCGTTCAAACAAAGCTCTACCACTGACCGGTGGTGTGCTCGGCCCAGTAGATGGCTCTGCGGACGGCCTCGGTCCCGAGGATCCAGCACAGAACGGCGGCGGCCAGGCAGATCAGGGCGACAACAGACCCGGTGATGCCCCGGAGGACGTTACGGGGCCGGGCGAACACCGAGTAACCGGCCACTAAGGCAGCCACTGCCGCCACTGCGACGGACACTGCCATGACTGTTCGGCGGTAAGGGATCCGGTCCCTGTAGTAGGCGGCGGAGTGCTGGTCGGGCCAAAGATCGAACCCGGCCCACCAAGCCCAGGATGTCGTGAAGGCCGTGAGGATCAGCAATCCGAAGGCGATTCCCAACCATCCTCCGCCGGTGACCCGGCTCCGACGCGGACGCAGGACTATTTGAGGACCCATGCAAGCGATTCCGGGATGCTGAACGCCATGGTGTTGTCCTCGATGACAGTCAACGGTTCCATGTCAGTGCCATGCCACCAGTAGACGTGCTGGCTGAGGGGATGGGTTAGTCGGTCATACTGGGTCGCGGCCATCCGGGCCATGAACTGCAGGTCCTCGCTGGTGCTGCTTTCACCGAGGATGTGGAAGTTCAAGGCGGTGGCGGCCGGAGCGGAGATCAACATGCCGTGCTCTCCGACGTCCAGGTTCAGGGCTTCAACTAGGTCTGCCGGATAGACAGCCCACGTCGACTGGAAGTTCGATTCCGACATGATGCCGTACATGGAACCACCGTCATCAGAGGTGATGTGCTGCGGCTGTCCGGTGCCTTCCAACAGCAGGTTCTGCCGTGCCACATCCCATGCGAGGTCCCCGATCCGTTCGAAGTCCGAATCGGTGAGGTAGGAGATGGTCTCGGGCCCGTCGTAGGCCATCAGAAGTGGCAGCCGTGCAATCCACCGAACATAGTTGAAGGATTCTTCAGCCTGCTCTGGGGTGACGGTCGCGGGGTCGATAATTTTCGCCCTGGTCCTCGAGGCGAGTTCCTCAACGCTCAAGTCCCTCAGGCTGGGCAGATCGTGTCCCCGGAAGCGCGTGTCAAAGTACTGGTTCAGGACGCTCTTCCATTCGCCTTCGGGCACGTCCTTGAGGATGCGGGCGACCGTTTCCAGACCGTACTGGTATCCGTCCCCGCCGGAAATGTGATCGTCAGCGACAGTGGCTTGGCGGCCGGACTGGGCAAAAACCTCCGAACAAAGCCGTCGCATCTCTTCGCCCTGCGATTGGGTGAGGAAGGTGTACGTCCCGTCCATAGCGGAGGAGGATTTGCGGCGGAATAGTGACATTGATCAGTTCCGTTTCTGCTGGTACGCCTGATAGTTTTGTGCGCTCTGTGGCGCAGCTTCCGACAGTCTAGGCAAAGAAACGGGTGATGCTCGCCAAAGGTCAGGATTCGGAATGTGGCATCGCAGCAGCGTCGTCAACGCTCTGAAGCCAAGTGAAGCGTCTGCGGGAATTGGTAGAAGAGCTCGGGGTCGCCTTCATCTAATCCGAAGACCATGCCCGAGGAGACCCAGCCGCGGCGTGCGAGAAGGCGCTGCATGGTCTGGTTCGACAGATTGGTCGACGTGAAAAGCTTCGTATCCCGCTCCCTGGCCTCTACGTCGCCCATCAGCAACTGACCTATGCCCGCATTTCGATGCTGCTCTCCGACCACGATGAGCACCAGGAAGTCATTGCCGAAGAAGGAAGGCTCAACGACTGTGTAACCGACAGGTGATCCGTCCTGGGTGGTGATTCTGACCGACCCGGATGCAAGCCATCCGCGGAGTTCCCCTCGCCGTTTAGGGTCCTTTTGGGCGATCTGGTCGACCGCTACCAGGTCCTCAAAATGTTCGGCGGTCCCGTCCCCAATAATGTCCATGCTCCTCATCCAATCATCTTGTCCCCTACCCGGTCCGGATGGGGATGACCAGTCCCAGCCCGATGGCAGCAATGCCGAACGGCAGGATGCTTGCTCCCAGAAGCACTACGAGAGATTTTCCGGGGAACCGGATGTTCGGGTGTCGTTCCTGAGCTCTGAGGTAGCGGGCTTGCCTGCGAGCACGAGAGGAGCCCCCAAAAGCACTGCCGGCCAGAAGTTATCCACGGCAGTGCGCTCTAAGTGTTAGCGCCGGTCAGGAGCAGGACAATGATCGCTCCACCCATCAGGACGAATCCGGCGCCTACTGCCGCCGTCATCCCGGGGTTGGCCCGGGCCGCGACTTTGTCTCCGGCTTTGCCGAAGGTTGCTCGTTGAGCATCGGACATGAACCTGGTCAGGGACGTGCGTTTTACGATCATCAAGATACCGACGATCAAACCAATGCTTCCCATGACTCCCATGAAAATCTTCTCCACAGTCTTCTTCCCCCATTGGGTCGTTGCGTGGCAGGCACTCTTAGCCCACCCAGTGAAAAACCGTGAAGCCCGAGTCGTCGGGTGCTTCGAGCAGTCAGCTGTATCCGGTCTGGGCGGCCCTGTTTAATTCGGCGATCCTCAGCCGCAAGAAGATGATGGAAAGGATCAAGGCGTACACGGTTAGGACGGCCACGGCGATGACGAAGACCGCCTACAGGATCCCGATGATTCCGAAAGCCGGACTCAAATTCATTGCTACCCCCAATAGTCTTTGAGCCTCAATGCTATGCAAACCAAACGGCTCCGTGGCCCACGTGTGTCGTCAGTGTCGCTGCGGACTCGTCGGAGTCTTCGCTGAGCCTTTGCGGGATCGCCACAAGACTGAAATCACTGCCAGCGCCATGGCCACCGCCGTGAACCAGAGCCCGCTGGAGCCTTGTAGGGCCATGACTACGGAGACGACGAGGATCGTTGAGGCTATGGCGACGTGAAGCCAGCGTCCGGCTGTCATCGGATACGTCCCCTCTCTAATTGCCGGCGAGTTCGGTTGGCCGGCGGCGGAGGGTCTTGGCGATGTTGAGCTTGCTGGAGTATTGGATGGATCGTAGCGGAACAGGTGGACTGCCAGGCGCAGGATCAGGATGCCCAGGATGAAGAGCGTGGCGATGATGAAGATCGCCTCTCCGGTGCCGAGGGTGCCGAAGCCGTTGCGGAGCATGGCCGTGACCGGGGCCGAGAGCGGGAAGTACGTGAACACCTGCACGATGGGCGCTGTTGGATCGGACAGGATGAGGCTGATTGCGTAGAACGGGATGAAGATGAGGGCCATGAGCGGGCCGAAGATGACCCCTGCTTCCTTGGCAGCGGTCAAGGCCGACAGTTGATGTTGTCAGCCTCAAACTGCTGTGGTGAAGTGAACTAACGTCCTACCGATCGCCGAGCTTCTCCAAGACCTCGGCAGGCGGCTCCGGTGTTGGCCGGTCCGCGGGGATGACGACCCAGACGATGCCGTGCTCGTCCTGTCGGGTGGTGGCCGCAAGTGTGCCTAGGGGTTCGGCAAGGTTGATCGCTATGTCCCGCGCGTAGCCTTCGATGGTGCCGTCCGCTGAGGTGGGCGTGAACTCGAACCGGTGGCCCAGGATCGTGGTTGGGTCCATGGAGCGGCGGTGCGCTACGCAGGCGGCCGGTCCGTCCTCCCAGATGCCGATGATCTTCACATCCACGGTCCAGTAGCGGTCGACCGCGTCGTCTATGTGCTGAACCAGGTGCATGGCGGGCCAAGCTTTCCAATCAACTCCCGCCGAGCCGACGTGCCTTAACTATTCGAGACCAGAATGTTGGCGTGTACCTTGGTGAAGCCGGAAGCTTCCAGGTCTTTGGTGTCGTAGCCGTCTGGGACGAGAATGGATGTTTTCTGGTCAGGCCCTGACGCCTTCAGGATCTCTCCACGTCCTGAACCCTTTCCTGCGCAACTGGCGTACCAGCCGGCGGGGTTTTCAACGGGATAGACAGCGAGGCATGAGGTAAGCCCTTCCTCATCCTGTCCGAGGAAGAATTTCCTACCGTTGGCCTCGGCGACCAAAAGTACTTTGCTCAGGTTTGTGTCGGGCCCGAAATTCACACCGTCGGGAAGGCTGTCGCTCGCTGTGGATTGACGCTCGAGCTCCTTGAAACCGGGTGCCTCGCCGGAACAACCCGCGAGAAACGAACTAACTGCGAGCGTCGTGACTAGGAATGCGAACTTTGGCTTCTTAATGGCGCTGCCCCCTCAGGCTCTTGTGTGTTTGATTCTAGCCACAACGCAGGAAAGCCCCGCCGATGGGGGACCGGCGGGGCTTCCAATTCAAAACTAGCCTGTCTGGTTCCACCACCAATTGGATTCGCTAACAGCATTTCGCTTGAAGCCGTAGCTGTCATTCGAGCTGAAGCAGACGGCCGGTCTGCGGAGTCAAAGGCGACGGAGGATCTCTCCGTCGCCTTTGACTCTTGCGTATAGGGACCGTCAGTGGGTTCGTTTTGCGTTACCGCGGGCAGCACGGCGTGCGATGCCCTTCGGGATGCCGCGTTTGGCTATGTAGATCAGCACTCCCACGACGATGAGAACGAGTATGACTACTGCGGCAATGATGAGGTGCCAGGCGGCGATTCCACCCATGGTGATCCTCCTTGGATAATTAGGACGAGTAGGTCATGTAGGCTCCGCCGAAGCCAACATTCAGCTGAACCCAGAAGTTGAACGCGAAGGGCGTACCGGCAGGATAGGCGAGGACGGTCAAGCGAGCCGTCGCGGGGGCCCCGGGTGTTTCATACTCTCGAGTTACCGCGAACTCCGTCTGTTCTGCGCTCGATGCTCCGCCGATGATGTAATCGGGGGAGTAGATGCTTCGAATGTAGTCGACATTGTTATCGACAGCGGAGTAGTCGGCGCGGAAGCCCATGTAGACCAGGCCCGCCCAGAAGTCGACCAAGCAATTGTCGTAGTTCTCGGTCGCTCCGACACGGTAGTACCCGCACTCGCTGATACCACGGGTTGTTATTTCGCCCTCTTGAGGCGCGGCCGCTGGCTTTTGAATTGACGTGACGTTAACGGAGCCGTCAGCGAACCGGGAAACAGTTTCTGTCTTGCCCGTCTTCTCGACGGTTTGGGTATCCACCGGCGTGGCCCCATTCAATGAGTCCCAGGTCTCACCACGCTGGTATTTGGCGACCAGTCTCTCCTGAGTTTCCGCCGTTACGTTGTAAAGGGTGAGGAACTCACGAGCCTGTTCCAGGGACTGGTTCACGTCTGAAACGGCCACTTTGGGTGCCGGCGACTGAGCAGCTGTTGCTGCCGGAACAGATGCCATGGTCAAACCAGCAGCAAGAAGAATTGCGGTTCCGAACGCGGATTTTTTCAAGGTATCCCCCAGTAATCTTGACTATTTTTCGGTCCGTTGCCGATCAGTCCAGTGTTAAGAGAGGATCTGTGGATTGCAAGTCAAGTCCCCCACTGCAGTGAAAGGTCCGCTGTGCCGGGTCATAGAGGGTGGGGTAGTGGCTTGGCGCCACGAGCCTCGCGGAGCCGCTTCCCAGCGCCTGGAGGGAAGCACACGTCTCATAAGGCAGCGATGATTATCTCAGGTGTTTACGGGCTACGAGCCGCCGAGCAGGTAGTGGAGCTCGTGGTGGAGCCGGTCCCGCCTGCTGACCACGTGGCGGCGTTGCAAGCCAGCCGGGCAGGTGGAGCCCAGCAGCCTTTCCGGATCACACTGTTCCACACCGGCATCAATTCGGGGCCGGTCACCATGACTCTAGACGTCCTGGACTCCCGTCCCGAGCCTGTTCTGGAAGGGTGGGAGGACGTTCATGAAGTCTCAGCCAATCTTCCTGCAGGGCGGGTGGCCGCTGGCGGACCCATGGAGGAACTGACGGCCTTGGGAGAAATGGGGGAGGACGAATCCCGAGACTACAGAATCCAAGTGTCCGCTGTGGGCCGCGATGCGCTCCCGACTTGGTCTCTTCGACAGCTGTTGAAGACTATCTGGTGCAGATCTGGCCTGAGGCGGTGTTAGCGCCACGGGTTCTCTCCTCAACTTCGCAGCAGGGCCAGTACTGGGCGGCCAGGCTGGGCTAAGCGTGTGGTGGCGGAGCTACTTGAGCTCAGCCGCCGCTTCGGCTCCCTGAGAAACTCTTGCGGAGAGGGCATGGCGCCTACATCTTGCGGACATGGGCACCCCTGCCCATGTCCGCCAGAAACCCCCGCTGATAGTTTCGCTCTATCCATACAGGACTATTTGGGGGAGTAACCATGAAACGCAGAATTGCTGCAGCACTCTCATCTTCCGGCCCCCGTGGGTGGGGGAGTTGATGGGCGACCCTTTCGTCGCCGTCGTCGGTGTTTTCCATATGCTTAGCGGCCTGATGTTGAATCTTAGGCACTGTGATGGCACGCGCCGGAGTGGGCCGTGACGAAGGGAGGGGGATACTGTGTCGTCCTCCCCGATGCCTATGATCCCGACGTCGGCTGTCCAGAAGCGTTCGACCGCGGCGACTACGTGCTCGGACACGGCGTCCTCGACTGCCACAAGGCTCTCTAACTCAACAACTTGCCAGGGGTCGGGGCCTTCTTCCGAAATAATCCCAAGCTCAGAGGTAACCACAACTTGGCGCTGGACGCCGACTGCTACATTGTCCCGATGGGGGCACAGTGGGTACTCCCTGCATTCTTAAAAGGGAACCCGTATGAGCCTTCAACTTCCGCGCCCAAGTGACTTACCAAAAGCTCACGCGCCGACGGCGGACACGAAACAACTGCGCAAGGGTCGGGCCAGCGTTGGTATCGCCCTTCTGATCGTCGCCGCGTTTAACATCTACAGCATGATCTGGGCTTACTCGACCTACGGGTATCTTCTCGAAACCCTCACCGCGAGCCAAAAGAGACACCCTCGAAGTCAATGGCAGCTTCCCGTACTTCATACTTTTCCTCCAGTTCGGCCTCATCGTGCAGACGATCAGGCTCCTGCGGCTTAAACAGAACGCTACTGAACCGAACTCCGGCCGTGGGCATGTCAGTCAGAACATTGGATAAGGAACTGCGGACCTTCTTCCACACGGCACTTGGTGTCTGGGGAGGTCCGGCCAGAGCCTCCGACGTCTTCGCACGGCAGCACGGTTTTGGCGACGCCGCAGCGTTCACCGCATGGCGGCTGGAGCTCATGGGGCAGCTGGAAGCCGGTGCTGTCCTTTCCGTGGCCGAGTTTGGACGGTTACTTCGGGTCGCGCGCATTGCCGTCCATGACGACTACTACGGGGCAGGCTGGGAGTGGATCCACGTCACGCCCTACAGCCAGGAGGAAGCCGAGCAACTGCTGCAGCGAGCAGAGACGGAACTGCAGGCACTCGGCAGTCAAAACTGACCCAAGAAAGCCCGCCGATGGGGGACCGGCGGGCTTCCACTGTCAAAACTATGCCTGACTGGTTTCCGCCATCAATCGGATTCGCTGACAGCGTTTCCGGAGGTGCCGTCCGACTACACGCTTGCGGTGTGGCAGAATCACGACGGATTGAACTGAGCGAGGCGCGGGGGATGTGAGGGTCATGTCTCACGAAGCACGGAAGAATGCGGCTTTGCGGACCCTGTCAAAGTTCGTGTTGCGCGCACGCTTGGTGCAAGAACACTCCTTGGCCGCAGACAAGCAACTACTCGTGAAGCATGCTGCGTGGAAGCTGTCATTCAATATGATCGTCAACACCGTCACCGGTGAAAAGTCCGTCGAGATGAAGCCTGCACCGTTGCTCCCCACGGAGCAGGTTGAGTCGGCCGCAGCGCGGGTCCGGCCATTGTTTCTCAAGGACGATGGGGTTCACTACGACAAGGTCCTGAATGCGCTTACTGAGTTGGTGAGTGGCTCGCCTGCGCACAGGAAAGAAGTGGAGGCCATCCGTGCAAAGTTCAGGGAGGCTGACCCTGACTATCCGCGTGGCCGGCCCCGCGCACCTCGATCAGCGCCCATGACGTCGAACAAGGAGATCGCCGGAGCTTGGCTGTATGGCCACCTTCTGCATGAGGATGACGTACGCCGTTCCTACGCGCAGGGCGTCGCCGCCGAAGAAATGCTGCTGAACGCCACGAAAACCGTATGCAGCGAAATGCTGGCAACCGTCGAGGGCCTTCACCTGATCGAGCGTCTGGTTGTTAACGGGCTACTGGACCTCCCGGACGACCTGTTCACTACCCAGGTCACGGTGACCGCTACGGAATGGGTTCCGCCAGGGGACTTCAGAATATACGTGGCAGACACGAACACGCCGATGCCGACAAGCCTCGCGGAGCCCCTTTCCAGCGCTTGGAGAGAAGTCCATGATGAATTCGGCCCCGCCAGGACCTCCGGAAAGAAAGAACGCTAACTTGGGATCTCAGCCCGTTCTCGTGGCCAACGCCTCTGTCGCGGCTTTTCTGACGACCCAGGACTCGTCATGAAGCAGCGTTTCGGTCAGCTCGGGGGTCGCGCGGCGGTGGCGGGCAACGCTCGCCCGGACAGCGTCGTCTTCGTCCACGGCGAGCCTTTGCAGGAGGTCAATGTCGATTTTGCGTTTCATGGCCACGAACGAGCGGACCCGCACATCCGGATCGGAGGCGAGCAGCTCAAGGGTCTCCAAAGGGACGGTCTTGTTCTGGGCCACCCAAAACCGCATGTCCGGTTGCTATCGATGACCTCGAGCCACACTGCGACGTCAGCCTCGTCATGAGCTGCTCTGTGATACTCCGCGGGGTCGTCGCTGCACCGCAACGCCACGAACTCTTCGGCGGACGCGATCACTGTGTGCCACCCGACGTCATCCGCAGGACTGGTTGCTCGAAACTCGCAAGGTTGTAAGCCCACAGGTCGTCTTCCCTGTAGGTCACGAAGCGAAAGTCAGTGGAGGGGCACTCCTCGTCTGGCCCGTAGTCGACGGACACCCACACGTCGATGGGGGCCTGAGTTAGATCAGCGGCCGCCGCGGCGACACCATGCCCCAGCAAGATGCTTTGTGCCAGACAACGCGCCGCCCACTCGCTCGTGCCGACGAAATCCTGCCATGTCTGCGAATCGTCGGCACCGTCGATCAGCCAGTCCAGCGGGAGCTTGTTGATATAACCCTCAAAGCCGGTGGGGCCGCCGAAGGCGTCCGCGTTTTGGCGCCGGATATTGTGGACTTGAGAGATCAAGAGCAGGCACCCGTCCCGGATTGTCAGACCCTCATCGAGTTGGGCCTGGAGTTGGGGCGCCAGACGGCCGGACTTCACGAAAGGCTCTGCCAGGGCACGAAGGGGCCGCATCGCCTCATTCATCGTCTCGGTCATCACGGAGCAATCCTGCCATGCTCGGGCCAGCTCCCGCTTCTAGGCTTCGACGGGAGAAAGCGTTACGGAGAAGTGCTGCCGGGCCTCTGCGGCAAACTCGCGCCCACCGCTGACGGGCAGCCGTCGGCGCCACCAGGGGACGGCTTCGTCTCGCATGACTGGGCCGGAGTTCAGAACGGCGGCGAAACGGGCATCGCTTTCAGCGACAGCATCCGCGAAGACGGCAACTGCAGCGTCTTCGGCCGGACCAAGCGAAGTCAGTGCCCTCTCGATCACGTCCCGGACACTGATGTCGTTCTCGTATTCGTAGATGTTTCCTTGGTAACCCTTCTCGCAGTCCTCCGTGAAGGCCGCCCAAGCCTCCAAGTAGGCAGCCGGTGACCATCCGGACCGTAGACCCTCTTCATCGGTCGCTGCAGCGAAGCGTTCCAGGAAGGTACTCATGATGACACCTTTGGGCCAGTAGTCATGCCCTCCTCTAGCTCGGCACCAACTGAGGCGGCGCTGACCTCGACTAGCCCAAAATCACCTTCCAAGCGGTAGACGTTGTCTTCGATTATGAAGGAGTCGATTCCGCCGTAATCGATCTCGTCGCTGGCGTCGATCGCCGGGTTGATGCGGCCCTGACCGCTCCATAAAATTTCTTTGACTCCGCTGAACACCAGGCGGCCTTTTCGGTAGCAGTACTGTTCTCCCGGCAGGGGAGAGGCGTACCGCGGGTGGCCTTGGCGGAGGACAAAGTCGAGCACGATGGGAAACCTGCCCGGGGTGGCCTGCAGGTCCAGCACGAAACTGTCCTCCAGGTAGTACCGCTGAGTGGCTCCAGGTCCCAGTACTGCATCAACAATTTCACCCCTTCTTTATGTGGTTGGGTTGGCACCCGGCCTGGCACTTCGGGACATTGCCCATCGGCCGGTCAGTTCTGATCGTGCGACCGAGCCTCATGGTTGAGTCCCGCTCTCCGCTGTCCTGACCGAGATCGCCCTGAAGGCGTACCCGTCCTGCTCAGCGGCCTCCCAATCCAACTCCACCTTTTCGCCGGCAGTGAGCGACCGATAGCCGGCAACCTCGACGACGCTGAAATGAGCCCAGCGGCCCCCAGGAGTCGGTACGGGGTCGATGACGCCCCACCCGTGTTCGTCGTTCCAGAAACGAACGACACCTTGAGTTTTCATCGCACCAGTCTAGGGTCGAGCCGAATCCAGTTTCGGGGCAGGGCAATAACTGAGGAGCCAAATTGAGCAGCCCCCCGCTCGGACATGGGCACCCCTGCCCATATACGCCAGAAACCCCCGCTGATAGTTTCGCTCTATCCATACAGGACTATTTGGGGGAGTAACCATGAAACGCAGAATTGCCGCAGCATTGCTCGGATTGGGCATCGCAGGTTCCACACTCGTCGGCGGTGCGATTCCTGCCCAGGCGGCCACGTTGAGGGTGTACACCTATGAGTCACTTTCAACGTGCAACCAGGCCGCTGAATACTACGCCCAGCGCGGCACTATCGTTCAGTACTGCACCGTCATCAGCACCGTCAACGGTGTGCCGGTCAAATGGCGTCTGATGTTCAACATGTAGGAGTGTGCTGGCACGTCGCTGCCCGCCACGATGCCTTATTCAAGGACTACAGCAGGCCCTCTCCAGGCATGACACGAAACGGGACACGCCGTCTCGTAGGGCGAGGGATTCAAACTGCTCCGACCGATCGATCATGCGGATCTTGTGGGACTCCTGAGGGGTCGTCTCCCTAAGCCGAGTCACGTCGCTTATTCGCCCCAGCCTACGCAACGCACACGATGGAGCGGGCCTGACGAGAAGAAGAAGCGCTGCATGGACGTCAGCCGGCTACTGGGGTTTGTACGATCTCAGCTGGCTGATCTTCTGCCGTGTCGCCACGATCAGAGGGCGTGCCGCGACAACCCTTGCCTTCAAAGTGCCAAGAACCTTACTCCAGCTGCTGCGGAACGGCTCCTGGTCTCGCAGGTTTTGCGTCAGTCCCCATGTTGTTCGGGTGAAGTGCACGGCCATCACTACTGTGAACAGGGAAATCGCCAGGCCGGCAGCCGATGCCACTACGATCATCACCCCGGTGATGTGCACTAGGAGGACGGCAGGGATCACTACTGTGGGGGCGTCAAGAAGGTCCATATTCGTTTCTCGTTGGTTGGTCTGGTGGATCGGCTGTTGTGCGGTGTGGCCGTGGCTGGGCGGTCTGGTGTTACACGGCTTTCAGCGGGCGCACCTTCATATTATTGAAAGTCTCGGGACGCTGTTCGGCACTAATGCCGGACGCTGGCCCCTGGCGTGGTCTTCTGACGAAGCTGCGCCAGGCCGGCGACAGTCAGCCCGGCGGTGAGAGCCATCGCTGCTACCCAGAGGGTCAAGCCGACGAGGTCGTGAACGGCCATTTGGGGGAGACGTCGGTCCGGTACAGCAACGACGCCGATGAACGCGCCAATGAGTCCGAAGTAACTGCCGGTCATAAATCGTTGGTGAGCGCGGATGTTGCCCTTACGGACGGACCACAAGCCCAGGGTCAAGGTGCAGAAAGTCAGCACAGAAAGTGCGTGAAGCCAGTTGAACCCGCCGTCGATGGTCCGGATCCCGAATGAGGTGAGGACGACGACGTACATGGTCGCCGCCCAGATGCGGCCCAGGATCTTGTGTGCTGCGGTGCCTTTGTTGCGCTTGAGCAGGTTTACGGCGCCGAAGATCAGGGCGTAGCCCGCAGCGATGGCGTGCAGGGCGATCAGGAAAGTCCACGGCGAAGGCATACGGCCAGCCTAGCGAGTCGGACGGGCAGTGACGGACTGCGGCAACATGGGCGCAATGATCGGAATCGCTGCCCTGTTCCGGCTCGAACGTCCGTGGTCTCTGGCGGCGATCAGAATCGTGGCCGCTATATTGGTCAACTGGATTCTCCGGAGGCACACGGTAGTGGCAGCTACTCACTGCAAATCCTTGCCTGCGTAGCCTTCGAGCGTTTTATGGCGTGTACTCGCCCGGCCAGAACTCCTTGGCCCCTGTGGCAGCAGCCCGCAGCTGTCCGCCGTCGAGAATTAGAGAGCTTTCCTCGATGCCGAGCGCGGGCCATTGCGTGACCAGCCGAAGGTCGCCTTCCTCGGGAAGGGGCCACAGCCAGAGTGATCCCGAGCCGGCAAGTTCGTCGTCACCGCCGCTGCCTCCACCGCCGTTGAAGGAGAGGACGGGAGCTGTGGGCTGCTGTGACGGGTCCATGTACCGGCCACCTCCGTGGGCTCCGGTGAAAGCGCGGGAACCGTCAGGGAGTTCTACGCCGAACAGCAGAAGCACGTCCAGCAGATTTTGTTCGGGCTTCGGCCGGAACCCGTGCTGGAAGAACACGCCATTGAGGGCTTCCCATTCCTCGTCTGTCTCGTCGGCCCGGCGGATGATCCAGGTCAGATCGAAATTGCATCCGGTGGAGAACACTTCAACGCCCTTGACGGCAATCACCCTGGTGGGGCTGAAGTACAGGAACTGACCGATGTGGACCAGCGCGGGGAGCTCGTAGCGGGGTGTTCCGGACCATGGCGGGGGAACGAAGCGGCCTTGGCGCCCACGTTTGGGCTGGGTTGGAATGGGGAAATCCTGGAAGAAGGCCATGGGGTCCTTTGCTCGCTGGTTTCGACCGACCAGCGGAACGACCGATTGCGCGCGTCGTTGTGGATCCCCCAATCCGTCCTTCACGACGAGTCTAGCCGTGTAGGTCGGGATGCCGGCAAGAAGCTCCTTGTCAGTCTGCGTTGACACAATGACCCATGTCAGTCTAGCCTGACAGCATGGAAGCTGATGAACTCTCCGAGCAGATCCACTCCACCAATCCCGCCGTCGGATTGCGGGCCGTGGGTGCCCTTCACCGCCTGGCCGAGCAAGTGGAAGCCGTCCATGTCCGGGCGGCACGCGAGCAAGGCTGGACGTGGGAGCAGATAGGTGACGCTTTGGGTGTTTCCCGGCAATCGGTGCATGCCAAATACAGGGAATGACCAGTTACGGAGAATGACCAAGTACAGGGAATGAGTTGAGCAATGTTTGAGCAATTTACCCATGACACCCGCCGGATCGTGGGGTTTGCCATGGAAGAAGCACGCAGTCTGGGCGACAAGCGAATGGGAACTGAGCACCTGCTCCTGGGGGCACTCCACGAACGCGGCCCCGCTGATGTCCTGGGCGTCTCCCTGGACGATGCGCGGAAGGCGGCGGCCAGGCTTGACGCCGCTGCGCTGGAGGCCATCGGCTTCAAAAGCAAGGGACTTGGACGGGCACCCATGCCAACCCGCGGAAGGAAGCCGCCTTTCAGCTCCGGAGCCAAGGAGGTCATGGCGAGCATGGTGAAATCTGCTGTGGATCAAAAATCCCGGAAGATCACCGCATCGAGCCTTTTACTCTCCCTGTTGGATCGGGAGGAGCATGACCCCGTGTCCGCCCTGTTCCAGGAGCTCAAGGTAAACCGTGAAGCTGTTCGAGAACGGCTGCTCTCCCAATAGTCCCGAAGAGAGTCCAAGTAGCGGGAGGCTCCAACGGGAGCCAAAAATGAGTACACATTACTCGTGTCCCCGCGGGTGGGAGCGACTTGACTGAATCCAGCGGATCCAAGCAACGGCCCATGACCCCCCTCGTCGGCCGGTGCTGCCCATCGGATCTGCGGCGCAGGGCCGGACGCATCTCCCAGAAGTGCTGTCCGGCCCTGACGCGAGGGCTGCGCGGCTGGGACGACGACGGCGACGCCCCAGCGTGTGGAGGCGTCGCCGTCGTGATGGTGCCAAGTGGCGCCTATGGCGTGGGGCTGCCGCCGTTGACGTTGAGGGTCTCGCCCACTACGTAGCTGGATTCCGCCGACGCCAGGAAGACATAGGCCGGAGCCAGTTCGGCCGGCTGCCCGGCGCGGCCCAGGGGAGTGGACTGGCCGAACTCGGGGAGCTCTTCCTTGGGTTGACCGCTGCTGACCTGCAGGGGAGTCCAGATGGGTCCGGGTGCAACAGCGTTGACGCGGATGCCCTTCGGTGCGAGCTGTTGCGCGAGTCCCTTGGTGAAGTTGTTGATGCTCGCCTTGGTCGTGGCGTAGTCCACCAGGGTGGGCGACGGGTTATATGCCTGGATGGACGTGGTGTTGATGATCGTCGAGCCCGCCGGCAGGTGCGGGAGCGCCGCTTTTGTCAGCCAGAACATTGCATACACATTGGTTTTCTGTGTGTGGTCGAATTGCTCGTCCGTGATGTCGGCCAGGTTTTCCTGGGCAACCTGCTTTCCGGCGTTGTTGACCAGGATGTCCACGCCGCCCAAAACCGCGACGGCGGTGCCCACCAGTTCCTGGCAGGTCGCCGGGTCCTTGAGGTCGCCGGGGACTTTCACGGCCTTACGGCCTGCTGCCTCGACAAGTGCCGCAATCCGCGCGGCGTCCTCTTCTTCTTCGGGCAAGTAGGACAGTACGACGTCGGCCCCCTCACGTGCGAAGGCGATGGCGGTGGCTGCGCCGATCCCTGAGTCGGCGCCGGTGATGATCGCCTTGCGCCCCTCAAGCCGTCCGGTGCCGCGGTAGCTTTCCTCGCCGAGATCCGCCTTGGGCGTGAGTTCGGCGTCGAGGCCGGGCTCGGGCTGGTGCTGCTTTGGCGGGGAGATCTGCTCGTAGGCGGTGACCGGGTTGCGGAAGGTGTACTGGTCAGTCATGGTGGTCCTCCGGTTTCTTAGGCGTGGAACACGAAAGCTAAGTAAGCTTATGATTTCCAGCCTAGACACGTGAAGGCGTCCCTGCCAAACCGGGGAACCACCTCCCGTATCAAGCTGCTGTGTGCACCGCCACGGAAGCCCGTTCAACGGCGGGGCACGCGATTTTCACGGGGCCGTCGCCAGCGGCCTGATCCAGGCCGAGCAACATGCGGACGCCGGCCGCCCCGAGTTCGTAGTGCGGCAGGGAAACGGTGGACAACGGCGGGCGGAGGTGCGCGGCAATGACCTCTTGGTTATCGAAGCCCACAACGGCCATGTCCTCAGGAATGGCGAGCCCGTGTTCCCGCAGGCCATCGTAGAGGCCCATGGCCATGCGGTCGTTGTAGCAGTAGACGGCGGAAACGTTGAGCTTGAGCAGCTCCTCCGTCGCGCCGTAGCCACCTTCCTGGTCCGGGTACGCCTCCATCACCAGTTCCGGATCGAAAGCAATTCCCTCCACTTCCAACGCCTCCCGGTAGCCCTCGAGCCGGCCGTCCTTGGCCGGAGCGGGAGTGGTGGTGTTGATGAAGGCGATACGACGATGCCCCCCGCGCAGCAGGATTTCCGTGGCCGATTTCCCGCCCTGGGCTTCATCGGGCACTACGGCGCGGGATGCCGGCGAATCCGGCGAAAAACAGTTGACCAGCACGAAGTCGGACTCACGAAGGGTTTCCGGAACTTCCGTGGCCCGGTGGAACCAGGTTGAGTACAGGATGCCGCGGACCTTGTACTCCAGCATCATGGCGATCGCGTCCTTTTCCAGGTCCACGTTTCCTTCGGTGTTGGCGATCAGCAGGGCGTAACCGTGCTTCCAGGCTTCGTCCTGCGCGCCGTGGATGATCTGCCCCGCGAACGGGGTGGTTGCCACGCCGTCCGCTACGAGTCCGATGAACTTGGAAGTTCCGCTGACCAGATTCTTCGCCATCGCATTGGGCCGGTAGCCCAGGAGCTGGATGGCTTCCAGAACGCGCTGCCGTGTGTCGTCAGCGATTCGGGCGTTCTTCTTCTTGTTGATGACCAAGGAGACAGTTGCCGTTGAAACACCGGCTGCTTCAGCAACTTCGCGGAGGGTTACCGGATGGGCGCGGTCGGTGGTGATTGGAACATCGGCCGCGCTGCCTGAATTTTTCTCCTGCGAAATCATCTGTCCTCCATCAGGAGTATATCCATCCGCTGTGGTGGTCATCCCTTGCTCGCCCCGCTCTCCAGGCCCTGGATCATGGCCTTGTTCAGCACCAGGAAGACCAGCAGCAGCGGTGTGATGGTCACGCAAACAGCAGCAAATGTTGCTGTCCAGTCCACCTTGCCCATGGCGCCGATGTAGTTCTGCAGACCGAGGGGAATGGTCTTGAGGTCCTCGGAGAGGACAAAGGTGTTGGCGAAAATGAAGTCGTTCCAAATGAAGATGCTGTTGACCAGGACCACGGTCACCACGGTGTTCAGCGACAACGGCAGGGTGATCAGGCCGAAGATCCGGTACGGTCCGGCACCGTCCAGGGAAGCTGCTTCGTAGGTTTCCCGGGGAATGTACTCAAAGAAGGACGAGAACAGGTAGATGGACATGGGCAGCGCAAAGCCGGCCAGGGGAATGATCATCGACTGGTAGGTGTCCAGCAGATTCACGGTGGAGTAGTCGATGAACAGGGGGACCAGGGCGATCTGGACGGGAACTATGATGCCCACCAGGAACAATCCCCGCACGAACCGGCTCAAACGGAAGCCAAGGACCTGGATGGCGTACGCGGCCATCATGCCGAACAGGACGATGAGAAGGTTGGCGCCCATGGTCACTATGAAGCTGTTGAGGATGTTCCGGCCGAGGTCACCCGTCTCAAAAGCCCGGGTGTAGTTGTCCCAGGTCAATGCGCTCGGCAGGGCGAACGGGTCTCCGGTGGCGAAGTCCTGTTCCGTGCGGAGGCTTGTCAGGAACAGCCAGGCCAACGGATACACCTGGACGATCACGATCAGCATGATCAGGACCCGCGAAAGCGTCCGGTACAGGCTCGGCTTGCGGCGACGCCGTTTGGGTGCCGGCGCGGACGGCGGAACTGCCGGTGACTTGGTGGCCGGGGCTGTCTGGGCGATCATGAGTCTGCCTTCCGCTTGAGCATGAAAAGAATGAGGCCGACGGCGACTAGGCACTCGATCACGATGAAGACGGAGATGGTGCTTGCGTAGCCAAAGTCCGTACTGGTGAACGCTGTCTTGTACATGTAGGTGGTGAGCAGCTCGGAGGATTGTCCGGGGCCGCCGTTGGTCATGAGATAGGGGATGTCGAAGCCGCGCAGGCCGTAGGTGGTGGCCATGATGGTGGTAGTGATCCAGACAGGGCGGATGTACGGAAAACGGATCTTGGTGAAGAGCGTCCATTTGGAGGCGCCATCCAGGACGGCGGCCTCTTCAAGTTCCTTGGGAACGGCGATCAGTGCGGCGTAGATGATGAGCATGTAGAGCCCGGTGAATCGCCATCCCTCCGGGGCCGAAACTGCGGCAAGCACGGTATTCACATCGGAGAGCCAGGCGCGTTCAAAGGAACCGAGTCCCACCCAGTGCAGGAGCTGGTTGAGCAGGCCGACGGGATCGATGGAGTAGATGCGCACGAACAGGAAGGCGATCGCCACAGTGGAGATGACCGCGGGCAGCAGGTACAGGGTCTTGATGAGCTCCCGGCCCCGGCGCAGCGAGGTCAACAGGCTGGCGACAACCAGGGCGCCGCCAAGTTGCAGGACCAGGCAGATGGCCAGGTAGAGGAGCGCGTTGAAGAAGGAGCGCCAGAAAACATCATCGGCGGTGAGCATGCGGACGTAGTTCTGAAGCCCGACGAACTCCATGTCGCTGATGCCGTTCCAGGAAAAGAAGCTGAGAAACAGGGATTGCAGGATGGGGAACAGCACGGCTGCGCAGTACAGCAGCAGTGGAGGGAGCAGGAAGACCAGGACGGACGTCCTTGACCGGTTGGGAAGCATGGCGGGGCCTTTCGGGCGGGGGGCCTTGCGACCCCCCGCTGCTACGTTTACTTGAAGAACTTGGGCGCGTTCTGCTTGATGGCGTCGTTCATCGTGCTGGTGAACTGTTCGGGCGTGATGTTGCCTTGGACCAGCAGGACCAGCTCTTGCTGGAGCCTGCCGTTGGTGGTTGGGTCCAACTGCGTATCCCACGGCATGGCCTGCTTGTCACCAAGATCGTTGGCCGTCTCCAGCGCTTTCTTGTAGAGCGGGGTGGCGTTGGCCGGGATTGCCGTCTGAACATTGGTGGTGGGGGACAGTGCGCCGGTGGCCGCGTACTCGGACGGGTACTTCTCCAGGGCGAACTTCAGGAAGTCGCTGACCAACGGATCGTAGGTCTTCGAGTTCACGGCCATGCCGATGCCGGACGGTGAGACGAACTCGTTGGCCGCGGTCACGGACCCCTCAGTGGTGGGAAGGGTGAAGAAATCTATGTTGTCCCGGACTGCCGGGTTGAGCTTGTCCGTGGCAAGGCTAGGCAGCTCCCACGTTCCGATGTTGTACATGGCCGCCTGGCCGGACGTGAACTGGTTCTGCGCATCCGAGTATCCCTGCGAAGAGAACCCGTCCTGGAAGCAATTGGCCTTGCCGAGATCAGCCATCCACTTGACTGTCTTCTGGCCCGGGGCGTCGGAGAATGAGGACTCGCCCTTCTTCAGTTTCTGCACGAAGTCAGGACCGGCTTCGCGGAAGGGCTGGTAGGCAACGTAGCGTTCCAGCGGCCACTGGTCCTGCCCGTCAATGGCGATCGGGGTGATCCCGGCCTTCCTCAAAGCCGTGCACATGGCCGGGATGTCATCGAGGGACTTGGGGATGGAAACGCCGGCCTTCTCCAGGAGGGCTTTGTTGTACCACATGAATTCCAGCTCGAATTGGAACGGAATCATGTAGAGCGAACCGTCGTCGAAACGCTGGTAGTCCAAGGCGCCCGGACGGTAGTCGTCGTAGAGGTTCAAGGATTTCAACAGCTTGTCGGCGTCCACCATCTTGCCTTGCTTCGCCAGTTGCTGGGCGAACGGGGTGGCGTCGGTGTCGAAAAGTTCAGGAAGCTTGTTCGCTGCAGCCAGGGTCTCGAGCTTCTGGATGTAGGACGGCCGGTCCGGTGTGGTGATGAGGTTCAGCGCGAAGCCGGGGTGGTCCTTGGCGTAGTCATCGGCGAGCTTCTTCATGATGTTGATGACTGCGCCGTCGGCGGGCCTGGAGAGCAGCCACGAGATTTCGCGGGGTTTGATCTCGCCGGTGGGGCTGACATTGGCAGGGTCGGCGGTGCTTCCTCCGCCGCCGCAGGCTGTCAATGCCAGTGCGGCTGCGGCTGCGACGGCGGCAACGCGGAGTAGTTTTTTCATTGCGGCAATCTCCCTTGATTGGAACAGAGGTTGGGGTTGGGGGTATTAGTTTTCGGTGCGTTGACGGATTTCGAGTTCGGTGACGCTGACCGAACCTTCACCGGCGAAAACGCCGATCCGTCCCGCCGTCAGGTCGTAGATCCGGGCGCTGAGCGCAACTTGGCGGTCGACGACGGCGACGCAAGTGTCGCCGTCGACAATCACCTCAAGGCTGTGCTCGCCCGGGGTGAGGTCGCAGGGGCGTTCCAGTTCGATATCGAAGGGGACGTCCCCGGAAACGTGCCACTGGGCGTCGCCGGTGATGGCGCGGGGCCATCGGTCAAAGACCAGGCGGCCGCGCTTGGGTTCCAGGCGCAGGATATAGGACTGGTCGCCGTCGTGGCTTGCCCGCAGGAGCAGGCCGCATTCGGTGGTGTCGGGCCCTATGTCCAGCACGGCTTTGGCGTAGAACTGCGAGGGGAGCTCCTCCCGGGAGACCAGGGCTGCGTAGCTGTCCGGCACGTCCAAAGCTACCGGCAGCTCGTCCGCCAGCGATACGTGCACGTCTTCCCAAAAGCTCTCCACCAGTTCATCCGCGAAGGAGAACCCGAGGGTGCCATCCGGATTCTGTCGGGCCTCCAGGACGGACATGGTGCCGGCCCATTCCCAAGGGCCGTGGTCCTTGTTGCCTTCCTTGCTGGCGATCCATCCGAAGAAGAAGCGGCGTCCGTCGCGTTCGGCTGTTTTGGACGCATAGAAGGCCCGGCCGTCGACGCTGTCCAAGGCCGGCACGGTCCATGGGCCGTCAGGGCTCTTGGCCATCCGGTACCGCGTGGTGAACGATTCCGAGAATTCTGAGTAGACCATGTACCACCAGTCGCCCCACTGGAAAACGTCCGGGCATTCGTGAGTGATGTAGCGGCGGGGATCCCAGAAAGGCTCGGTGTGCTCCCAGGTCATCAGGTCCGTGGATACGCACTGGGCGATGACACCGCGACGCCGCTCGGGTCCTTCTGAATGCCGAGCCGCGAGCAGCATCCGCCACTGGCCTTTGGCTTCATCCCGGAAAACGAAGGGATCCCGCCAGTCCCCGGATTCGTACCCGTCGGGAGCTCCGAAGGTGAGCTCCGGGTGCTTGGTCCAGCTCTGCATGCCGTCGGTACTGGTGGCGTGCATGACCAGTTGGAGCGGTGCGCCGTCGGGGCCCAGGTTGCGGGGGTTCTGGCCGGTGTAGAACAGGTGGTGGACTCCGGCGTCATCGACGACGACGCTGCCCGTGTAGGCGTTGAAGTCCAGTTCCGCTTCGGTTCCGTGCGGGAGGGCAACGCCGTGGTCCTCGAACTGGGTGAGGTCCTTGGTGGTGATGAGGTTCCATGAAGTGCCCGGTTTGGGCTGTGACCGGACTTCATGGAGGTAGTAGAGCCAAAACTCCCCGTCTTTCTCGAAAGGGATGAGGTCGCCGACCCAGCCGTCGGCGGGTTGGAAGAAGACTGAGCGTTTCATCTGCGCTGATGTCCATTCTGCTAAAGCGTTTGATCACACTGAAGGTAGCGCAGGTCACACACGTTGATCAAGCGTTTTAGCAAAGTTAATTTGCTCAGAAATATTCTTCGCTAAAACGCTTGACCACCGAAACCCCCAGCCACTAACGTCCTTGCTACCGGAGGCACACCTGTGTCCCTCGACGCCGAGCAGACACCTTTGGTCACGCCCACCGGACGAAGTAATCCAGTTCCTTTGATGGCGCACTTTGGCGTGCCCGGATGCGCAGCCGTATCCGCACACCCACCGCGTTCTCAACCAAAGAATGTTTGAGAGGAAACCGCTTCATGACGCCCAAATTTCCACGACGAACCCTTCTCCAAGGCACCGGAGCCGGCGCTTTGGCCCTGCTGATGAGTGGTGCCGTGTCCGGCTCCGCCCAGGCTGCTGCCTCGCAGCGGGCGGTCTATCACATGACCCCGCCGTCCGGATGGTTGTGTGATCCGCAGAGGCCGGTGTACACCAACGGCGCCTATCAGCTGTACTACCTGCACTCCAGCATCAACAACGGCCAGGGCGGTTGGGATCACGCCACCACAACTGACGCGGTGTCCTTCAGCCACCACGGCGTAGTCCTGCCGCTTCAACCGAACTTCCCCGTCTGGTCCGGGTCGGGGGTGGTGGACACGGCCAACACCGCAGGCTTTGGCGCGGGAGCCGTCGTCGTGCTCGCCACCAAGCCGACCGACGGCATCCGCAAGTACCAGGAGCAGTACCTGTACTGGTCCACCGACGGCGGCTACAACTTCACGGCGCTGCCGGATCCGGTGATCGTGAACACTGACGGCCGGGCCGCCACCACACCCGCCGAGATCGACAACGCTGAGTGGTTCCGCGATCCCAAGATCCATTGGGATGCGACACGCAGCGAATGGGTGTGCGTCATCGGCCGGGCCCGCTATGCGGCCTTCTACACCTCCGCGAACCTGCGTGATTGGCAGTGGACCTCCAACTTCGATTACCCCAACCACGCACTCGGCGGGATCGAGTGCCCGGACCTGTTTGAAATGACTGCAGGCGATGGCACCCGGCATTGGATCTTCGCCGCGAGCATGGATGCCTACAGTGTGGGCTTGCCCATGACCTATGCGTACTGGACCGGCAGCTGGAACGGCTCGGCCTTCATTGCCGATGACCTGACCCCGCAGTGGTTGGACTGGGGCTGGGATTGGTACGCCGGGGTGACTTGGCCGGCCGTGGAAGCGCCGGAGACCAAGCGTCTTGCCGTTGCATGGATGAACAACTGGAAATACGCCGCCCGGGACGTCCCCACCGACGCATCCGATGGGTACAACGGGCAAAACTCGATTGTCCGGGAGCTGAGGCTGGAAAGGCAGTCAGGAGGCTGGTACAGCCTGCTGAGTTCCCCGGTCGCTGCCTTGCAGGGCTACGTCAGCGCCACCACCGCCCTCCCGGACCGCGTCGTCAATGGCAGCGCCGTCCTGCCATGGACCGGCCGCGCCTATGAACTGGAGCTCAGTATCTCCTGGGACGCAGCAGCCAACGTCGGGGTGTCAGTGGGCCGTTCGGCCGATGGAACGCGGCACACGAACATCGGAAAGTACGGCGATGAGTTGTACGTGGACAGGAGTCCCTCCGAGCTGGCCGGCTATTCGCTGGCACCGTACACCCGTGCTGCCGCACCCATTGATGCCAACGCCCGCTCCGTCCACCTGCGCATCTTTGTCGATAAACAAAGCGTGGAGGTCTTTGTGAATTCCGGACACACCGTTGTTTCGCAGCAAGTTCACTTCGCGGACGGCGACACCGGGATTTCCCTCTATGCCGATGGTGGCCCTGCCAACTTCACGGGTATAACCATCCGTGAGTTCGGCAACCCCATCTAGAAGCTCTTCGTGGCGTCGCGGATTCCGCGGCTCAGGGGCAGTTCAGCGTGCCGGTCAGCGGCTGGCCTGCCCAGCTGTTGGTGGAGTTGGGCACCTTGTAATAACCGCGGATCTGGTAAGTCCACGTTCCGCTGAGGTTTCCCACGCTCTGGATTCCCGAACTGTAGGAACGGCCGGACGACTTGCTCAGATCTCCAGTGAACTGGACGACGCCGTCGGGATCGATGACTTTGAGTTCGTAGTAGTTCGCATAGGTTACGGCGGTGTAGCTTCCTACACTGATCTTGGCCTGGCCGAACCACAAGAAGGAATCACAGCTCTTGGTTACGGAGACGGTATTGGCCGCCGGTGCCGGGATCCGCGCCGCCGCCACGGCCATGCCGGCGCTTTCGGTGTCGTGGAACTGTGCATGGGCCGGAGACAACGAAAAGCCCATCAGCATCAGCAGGACGGCCAGGAAGATGGCCGGTCCGCGCCAGAGGATGAACTTGATCCGCATGCTCGTCGTCACTTCCGTTTCTGATGGTGTGGATTGGCCTTGATCCAACTCTCCCAAGGGATCCTCAGGAAAAGATCCTTCGGACCCTCAAGGTCTACTCAAGACTCAGGGAAAGCCTGGATTTGACCGGCACAGTAATGGCCGGGAACCGGCCTGAAGGGCAAGACGGGCCGGTTCCCGGGGTTTGGGGTGGTTTATTTGGTGGTTTCGGTGCGTTGGGTGCCGGTGAAGGCGAAGGCGATGGTGGAGGTGGCGCCTTGGAAGGTGTTGTCCGCGGTGGTGGGGAACGCGGTGGTGACTTTGAGGTTGTCGGTTTTGGCTGAGGTCAGGGAGGTGAGGTTGTTGAGGACCTTGTTCGCTGCGATGACGGGGCCGTTGGTCAGGACGGTGGTTTTGGTGCCGGCGCAGGTGTAGGGGGCGGCGGTGCCGGTCCAGGGGGTGGAGCAGTTTTCGATGGTCAGTTGCAGGCCGTTGGTGGTGTCGGTGGTGAGGAGGGAGGCGGTGGCG
>Ga0308158_10001117_pt1 | contig 30949 bp, 28 predicted proteins | sample PhyBR2_FD_201038 | JGI IMG/M metagenome (GOLD analysis project Ga0308158, IMG submission 201038) | Phyllosphere microbial communities from UC Gill Tract Community Farm, Albany, California, United States - DLSLB.R2 | ecosystem: Host-associated > Plants > Phyllosphere > Unclassified | place: USA... | reverse complement strand
CTCGCGCCACACGCGGACATCGAAGACGGCTCCGGCATCCCGCGGATGCTGTGGCCTCCACGCTCAGGAGGAGCATGCCGACCACGGCACCAGCCGCCACGCGGCGCAGGAAGACGTCTCGTCGCGATGACGAGGCACCGCTGATCCCGATCCTCGCGCGCAAGGTGCGCGAGATCGAGGCCAAGTCCCAGCGGGGCAAACTCGGCCCGACGAACCGCGTCAAGTTCCAGGTGATCGCGTTCCTGGTGCGCGAAGAGCGCGCCAGGGTCAAGGCCGACGCCGAGATCGGCGACGCCGCCCGCTCCGAACTGCTCAAGCGGCTCGACGGCGTGGCGACGATCCTCGCCAAGACGGCCGCTCGCGACACCTCGCTGATCCAGCTGCTCGAGGCGGACCAGGCGACGTCTCCGGTGGCCAAGCGCATGCGACGGGACTGGCTGCTCGAGTCGGGTGCCGAACTGGCACCCGAGGAGCTCATCATCGCGGACATCGCGCCCGTGCAGGTGTCGGTGGTTCCTGCGGCGATCGCCGAACGTCAGGTCACCCCGCCCTCGGTCGAGGCGCGACAGCTCGCGAATCCGTTCCTCGCTCCCGACCTCACGCCGCGTTCGACCGCCACTCCGCGGCGACGGCTCGACGGCTGGGAGCTCATGGGCCCCCTCTACAAGGCGTTCGAGACCGGCGCCGGCGGATCGGCGGCCAGCATGGACCTGCCGCCCGCACCCGAGTTCGACCACGTCTCACCCAAGGGCCTCGAGGTCATGGTGCACCAGTCGCGCTTCCTCGAAGCCGTCCGCGGCGGCCACCGCAGCTTCCTGTTGGCCGACGAGCCCGGTCTCGGCAAGACGGCGCAGTCCGTGCTCGCGGCATCCGTCGCCGGCGCCTACCCGCTGCTCGCCGTCGTCCCGAACGTCGTCAAGATGAACTGGGCGCGCGAGGTCGAGCGCTGGACGCCCGGGCGTCGTGCCACGGTGATCCAGGGCGACGGTGACGATATCGACGCGTTCGCCGACATCTTCATCGTCAACTACGAGATCCTCGACCGGCACCTGTCGTGGCTCGCCTCGATCGGCCTGCGCGGCATGGTCGTCGACGAAGCGCACTTCATCAAGAACCTCTCGTCTCAGCGTTCGCAGAACGTGCTGTCTCTCGCTGCGCGGGTGCGTGAGCGGACGCCCGGCGGGAACCCGCTCATGCTCGCCCTCACCGGAACCCCGCTGATCAACGACGTCGAGGACTTCGACGCGATCTGGCGTTTCCTCGGTTGGACAACGGGGGAGAAGCCGGGCCCCGAACTCATGGAGAAGCTCGACGCGACCGGGTTCACACCGGCCGACAAGGCGTTCTATCCCGAAGCTCGCGATGCTGTGATCTCGATGGGCATCGTGCGGCGCAAGAAGAAGGACGTCGCCGCGGATCTGCCCGACAAGCTCATCGCCGACCTGCCCGTGCAGCTCGACGACGAGTTCGGGCGCAGCATCCGCCAGGCCGAGCGGGAGCTCGGCGAGCGCTTGGCCACGCGCTATCGGCGCATCATCGAGGCCCGCGGCGATCGCGGGCTGGCTCCGGGCGAGATCGACGAGGACATCGTCAGGCTGGTGTCGCAGAACGAGCTCGAGGAGTCGAAGGCCGCCGGCACAGGCGGGGACAACGTCTTCACCATGGTGCGCCGCATCGGCCAGGCGAAGGCGCAGTTGGCCGCCGATTACGCGGCTCAGCTGCAGCGCTCGGTCGGCAAGGTCGTGTTCTTCGCGAAGCACATCGACGTGATGGACCGGGCCGAGGCGCACTTCGCGGCATCCGGCATCCGTTCCGTGTCGATCCGCGGCGACCAGACCTCGACGGCCCGGCAGCAGGCGATCGATGACTTCAACGGCGATCCGGCAGTCGGCATCGCCGTGTGCTCGCTCACTGCAGCAGGTGTCGGCCTCAACTTGCAGGCGGCGTCGAACGTCGTGCTCGCCGAGCTGTCATGGACCGCGGCCGAGCAGACTCAGGCGATCGACCGCGTGCACCGCATCGGCCAGGACGAGCCCGTGACCGCGTGGCGCATCATCGCCGCGCACACGATCGACACCAAGATCGCCGAGCTGATCGATCAGAAGCACGGCCTCGCGGCCCGTGCACTGGACGGCGAGACGGTCGACGAAGCGGCCGCCGAGCCGGTCCAGCTGGCGGCTCTCATGCATCTGCTCCGAGGAGCCCTCGCCGCAGCATGAGAAAAGGGTGTTAAGAACTGCGGTTCTTAACACCCTTTTCTGTCGAATCCGCCGTGTTTCTCGAACATCTCGCATATCGTCCGATATCACCGGCAAGATTCGCGGTTTTCGTCGGGGAAAATGGCGCTCGACAGTTCCGGGGCGCTAGTCTCGTTCGCAGGCAACGTCGCCTTTCCCCCTCACTTACCCGAACAATCGAAGGCGGCAGCATGAAGATCGGCATCCTCACGAGCGGCGGCGACTGCCCCGGACTCAACGCGGTGATCCGCGCGATCGTGCTCAAGGGAACCCGCGCGTACGACCTCGAGTTCGTCGGCATCCGCGACGGCTGGCGTGGTGTCGTCGACGGCGACTTCTTCCCGCTCACGCGCCACGACGTGAAGGGCCTCTCCAAGGTCGGCGGCACGATCCTCGGCACCAGCCGGACCAACCCCTACGAGGGCGAGCGGGGCGGCGCCGAGAACATCGCCAAGACTCTCTACGGACACAAGATCGACGGCATCATCGCGATCGGCGGCGAGGGAACTCTCGCCGCGGCCGATCGCCTGGCCAAGGACGGCATCAACGTGCTGGGCGTGCCGAAGACGATCGACAACGATCTGCGCGCCACCGACTACTCCTTCGGCTTCGACACGGCCGTGAACATCGCCACAGATGCGATGGACCGCCTGCGGACCACGGGCGACTCGCACCGACGCTGCATGGTGGCCGAGGTCATGGGGCGTCACGTCGGGTGGATCGCACTGCACGCGGGCATGGCCGCGGGAGCTCACGTCATCTGCATCCCCGAGGTCCCGATGTCGATCGAGGAGATCGCGGATCTCGTCACGAGCGCACACGATCGTGGCCGGGCGCCTCTGGTCGTGGTCTCGGAGGGCTTCAAGCTCCGCGACATGGACGAGGCGTACAGCGACAAGGGGCTCGACGCGTTCAACCGCCCCCGCCTCGGCGGCATCGGAGACCTGCTCGCACCCGAGATCGAGCGGATCACCGGCATCGAGACACGTGCCACGATCCTCGGCCACATCCAGCGCGGTGGAGCGCCTTCGGCGTTCGACCGTGTGCTCGCGACCCGTCTCGGCATGCACGCGGCGGATGCCGTGATGGACGCCGCGTGGGGCCAGATGGTCGCCATGCAGGGCACCGAGATCGTGCGGGTGCCCTTCGCCGACGCACTGGGCGAACTGAACACGGTTCCGCAGGTCCGCTACGACGCCGCCGCCACGCTCTTCGGTTGAGCCCCGGCCGGGCCGCAGGCGGAACCCTCAGCCGAGGTAGGAATTCCCGCCGAGGTAGGACGATCTGAGCCAGATCGTCCTACCTCGGCGCCTTCTCCTACGTGCGCGAGGGCCGTCGCGCGAGATGCAGGCCCTGGGCTATCGCCGTCTGGATGACGGTCTGCACGTACCCGGGATCGAACATCACCTGGTAGAAGTCAAAGCGCAACACCGTGTATCCGAGCAGCACCAAGCGCGCGTCGGCTTCGATGTCCCGGCGTCGCTCCGCCGCCTGGTGGTGCGCGAACCCGTCGATCTGGACTATCAGCCGCTCGCCGATGACGCCGTCGACCGGCCTCCCGTCGATGCGAACCTGCTGTCGCACGGAGACGCCGATGTCGCGCATGATCCAGATGAAGCGTGTCTCGAGGCCTGAGTCCGACAGTGCCGATGCGACGGATGCGAAATTCGTGGCCACTGAGCTATGCCAGCGCACGCGCTCCAGCTCGCCCGGGGTGACCAGCCGTTTCCGGATCGCCGATTCCCAGACTGCGAGAGCATCGGGCGGTGCGAGACAGCGCGCGGTCTGGAAGAGCACGTTGAGAAGCGGTTCCTCAGGGCTGCGTGTCGATACGGGCGCCGGTCCCTGCGCCCAATGGATGTGCAGTCCGTGAGACGCGACACGCGACGCTGTCGGGGCGACGGCGATGTGGACCCCGGTGGATTCCGGGACCCACAGCCCCAGCTCTCGGGCTGCGGTGACGCATGTGATCCGCCCTCCCGCGGAGGCAGCCGCGCGCCGATCGTCTGAACAGCCGGGCGAGACGAGCCAGGAACGACGAAGCCGGATGAGTGCGCCGGTCTGCACAGCCCGTCTGACTGCCTGGTCGCCGTAGCCTGCCTTGCGCAGTGCCGTGCTGTGTGCGACCCCGTTGTGCTGTCGCATCCACACGCTGAGAGGAATCATTCGACCGATGATGCAGCATCCGCAAAGGGCGACGGCGGCCAGCATCCGTGGTTGTGAATGGATTCGCGGAAATCATCGCCTGTGCAGGAGCGATCGCGCGACGCGGAGGTAGGTGAAAACGCCGGGGTAGGAGCATCTGCGCGGATGCTTCCTACCTCGGCGTTTTCTCCTACCTCGGCGAAATGGGGGACGGAAGCGGGAGGGCTACTCGGCGAGGTCCAGCACGTCGAGGAGCCAGGCGAGCTCGAACGCGCGCTCGCGCCAGGAGTTGTACCTGCCGCTCACACCTCCATGACCGGCGACCATCTCGCACTTGAGGAGGACGTCGGATGCTCCGGCCTCGCGCAACGCGGCGACCCACTTCGCGGGCTCGACATACGCGACGCGGGAGTCGTTCAGCGAGGTGACGGCGAGGATGCGCGGGTACTCGACGCCCGCGCGCACGTTCTCGTACGGCGTGTACGACTTCATGTACTCGTACACGTCGGGGTCGTGCAGGGGGTCGCCCCACTCGTCCCACTCGATCACAGTGAGCGGCAGCGAAGGGTCGAGGATGGTCGTGAGCGCGTCGACGAACGGCACCGCCGCGAGGATCCCGGCGAACGACGACGGTGCGATGTTGGCCACGGCTCCCATCAGCAGGCCCCCGGCGCTGCCGCCTTCGGCGACGATCCGATCGGCCGAGGTCACGCCGCTCGCGATCAGGTGTTCGGCGCACGCGACGAAGTCGGTGAACGTGTTGCGCTTGCTCAGCAGCTTGCCGTCCTCGTACCACTGCCTGCCCATCTCGCCCCCGCCGCGCACATGCGCGACGGCGAAGATGACGCCACGATCGAGTTCCGAGAGGCGGGCGACCGAGAAGCCGGGGTCGATCGAGTGCTCGTACGAGCCGTATCCGTACAGATGCACAGGGCGCACGGATGATCCCGGCTCTCCGAAGGATCTCTTCCAGACCAGCGAGATCGGAACGCGGGTGCCGTCGGATGCCGTCGCCCAGGCTCGCTCCTGGCCGTAGTCGGCGGGGGAGTAGCCGCCCAGCACGACCGCCTGCTTGCGCAGAACCAGCTCGCGCGTCGCGAGGTCCAGCTCGTACACGGTGCCCGGCGTCACGAAGGATCCGTAGCCGAGCCGCAGGAACGGCGCGTGCCACTCCGGATTGCCGCTGACACCGGCCGAGTACAGCGGCTCGTCGAAGGAGATGTCCTCCAGCGCATCCGAGGCGTAGTCGAGCAGCGCGACGCGTTCCAGCCCTTCGCTGCGGTACTCGACCGTGCCGAAGTCCCGGAAGGCGTCCATGCCGAGCAGCCGCCGACCCGGGGTGTGCGGCAGCACGACGTGGCGCTCGCTCTGCGGATCGGATGCCGGCACGGAGACCAGCTCGAAGTCCAGCGCGTCCTGGTTGTGCAGGATGTACAGGCGATCCTCGCCGTCGACCACGGCGTGCTCGAGCGAGTACTCGACGCCCTCGGTCCGGGGCCAGACGATACGAGGCTCGGCGGTGAGATCGCCGTGGAGATCGACCAGGTACTCCTCGCTTGTGATGCTGGATCCGACCGCGATCACGAGGTATCGCCGGCTGCGGGTGATCCCGGCTCCGAGCCAGAACTTCTCATCGGGCTCATGGAACAGCTGAACGTCATCGGCGACATCGGTGCCCAGCCGGTGCAGCCAGAGCGTGTCGGGCCGCCACGCATCATCTCGCGTCGTGTAGATGACACCAGTGCCGTCGGGGGTGAAGAACGCGCTGCCCGTGTTCGGGATCTCATCTTCGAGCGCCTCTCCCGTGGCGAGGTCGCGCACGTGAACCGTGTAGAGCTCGTCGCCGTCGAAGTCGGTGGACCACAGGAGCCTGGTCGCGTCATCCGAGGTGTCGAAAGCGCCGAGCGAGAAGAACTCGTGACCTTCGGCCTCGACGTTCCCGTCCAGCAGCACGACCTCGCCGGGGACGGCGACTCCGGGCTCCAGCACAGGGGGTGTCCAGTCGTCGGCGGCCGCGGCTGTCCGGCAGTGGATGCCGTACTGCGATCCTTCTTCGGTGCGGCTGTAGTACCACCAGTCGCCGCGCCGCGTGGGGACGGAGAGATCGGTCTCCTGCACGCGGCCCTTGATCTCCTGGAACAGCCGCTCCCGCAGCGGCTCGAGATGCGCGGTCGCCGCATCCGTGAAGGCGTTCTCCGCTTCGAGATGCGCGATCACCTCGGCGGACTCCTTGTCGCGCATCCATTCGTACGGGTCCTCGAAGGTGTCGCCGTGGTGGGTGCGGGGTGTCGGGCGGCGGGCGGCGATCGGTGCGTCAGTCACCGTTCCACGCTAGCCCAGGTCGAGTTGACCGGCCCCGGCCCGGATGGGAGGATTTACCGGGGCCGGTAAACGGAAGTAAAACCCACGATGAACTCTTCGTTCGTCACGTCGATCCCGTCGACATCACCTTCTTCCTCAAACGACCGAAAGCGAACGGTGGAAACCGCAGCCCTCATCGTCGTGCTGGTGATCGCACTGGCACTGTTCTTCGACTTCACCAACGGGTTCCACGACACCGCGAACGCGATGGCCACGCCCATCGCGACCGGTGCCCTGAAGCCCAAGACCGCCGTCCTGCTCGCCGCAGGGCTGAACCTCGTCGGCGCCTTCCTCTCGACCGAGGTGTCACAGACCGTGTCTCACGGGATCATCCGCGACGACGGGGTGTCTGACGCATTCCTCCCGATGATCTTCGCGGGGCTGATCGGCGCGATCACCTGGAACATGCTGACGTGGCTGCTCGGGCTGCCCTCGAGCTCGTCGCACGCCCTTTTCGGCGGGCTGATCGGCGCGACCCTGGTGGGCGTCGGCGTGGGCGGCATCGACTTCGGTGCGGTGCTGTCGAAGATCATCCTCCCCGCGCTCATCGCCCCCGTCACGGCCGGCGTCATCGCCTTCGCCGCCACGAAGATCGCGTACTCCATCACGCGGCGATACGACAACAAGCCGGACGGACGCGACGGCTTCCGCTGGGGTCAGATCTTCACGTCCTCGATGGTCGCGCTCGCCCACGGAACCAACGACGCGCAGAAGACCATGGGCGTCATCACGCTCGCTCTCATCACGGTGGGCTGGCAGAGCCAGGACCAGGCCGATCCGCACCTCTGGGTCATCGTCGCCTGTGCAGTGACGATCGCGCTCGGAACCTACCTCGGCGGCTGGCGGATCATCCGCACGCTGGGCAAGGGGCTCACCGATGTGAAGCCCGCACAGGGCTTCGCCGCGGAGAGCTCGACCGCCGCGACGATCCTGGCCTCCAGCTACTTCGGCTTCGCGTTGTCGACGACCCAGGTCGCATCCGGATCGGTGATCGGCTCGGGTCTCGGCCGACGCGGGTCGTCCGTGCGCTGGGGGACCGCCGGCCGCATCGCGATCGGCTGGCTGCTCACGCTTCCCGCAGCGGGTGCAGTCGGCGCCCTTGCCGCTTTGCTGATCCAGTGGCTGGGCGGCTGGGGGATCGCGGTCGACGCGGTGCTCGCCGTGGCGATCATCGTCAGCCTCTTCCTCCGCTCCCGCAAGGATGCCGTGACGCACGCCAATGCCATGAGCGACGTCGCCGAGTCTGGCCTCGCCGTCGAACTCCCCGACACTCCGCCGCCCACTCGCCGTCAGCAGCGCATCGAGCAGGCAAAGGCCGAAGCCAAGGCTCGCGCGGCCGCGCGAGAGAAGGCGAAGAGCGACGCCAAGAAGGCGCGCGCCGAGGCCGACAAGGCGGCGAAGGCCAAGGCCGAAGCCGAGAAGAACGCGAAGGCGGAGAAGAAGGCCAAGGCGAAGGCCGGAACAGGCAAGAAGCCGAAGTCCGCTGCGGACGCCGAGAAGAACGCAGGCAAGGGGGAGTCGCTGTGAGCGTCGTCATCGACTGGAACGCATTCCTGCTGGTTTTCGTGGCCGCCCTGGTCGGTGCGTGCGCGATCGTCGGCTTCTACGCGATCGGTCTCCGACTGCTGGTCCGCAGCGGACGCGCGCCTGTCGTGAGCCCGGCCGAGTTCACCGATGCGATCACGGTGATCACGGAGAAGGACCTCAGGCGAGCGGAGAAGAAGGCGGCGAAGGCCGCCAAGAAGAGCCCGCTGACCGCGGGCGAGAAGCGGCTCGCGCTGATCGGCGCCTACGGCTGCTTCGTCCTGTGCGCCCTCGCGGTCGCCGCAGGCATCGCGCTCATCGTGATCGGCCACTGATCTCGGCGTCGCCCTCGCGTCGCCGGCCGCGGCCTCGCCGATGGCTCGAGCGCGCTCAGCCCAGCAACCCCGCCACGAGATCGTCGATCACGTCGTCGGTCGATGTGTCCGGATCGATCGGCGTGGTCAGCCGGTCGAGCAGCAGGCCGTCGATCGCATAGTGGAACAGGGCGATCTCTCTTCGTCCGCCTGGGAGCCCAGCGGCGGTGTTGAACTCGACGTCGCCCTCGAACCCCGCTCGCTGCCAGGCGCCGAGGACGGCGGCGACCTCGGGCCGTCTGCTGCTCTCGAGCCTGAGCTCGAACAGTGCGATGGTCACGTCGCGGTCGGCGCCGAGGCGGCGGACGATGTCACGCACGTAGTCGGCGAAGAGGGCGAGGCTCGGCGTCTCGGATGCTCGTCGCGCAAGATCCTGCTCTGAGGGGGCCAGTCGTTCGCCGATGCGCTCGACGAGGCCCGCGATGAGCGAGTCGCGGCTGCGGAAGTAGTTGGAGGTCGTGCCGGCGGGGACGCCCGCCGTGAGATCTACGGCGCGATGCGTGAGCCCCCGTGAGCCCTCCCTGGCGAGCACGGCGAGGCCGGCATCCGCCAGTGAACGCCGCCGGGACTCGTTTTTCGCCATGTCGTCATGCTAGCGGAACCACTACGCCTGGTGTAGTCTCAACCACAACATCTGTTGTGATTGGAGTGGCGATGCGAGAACTGGTCTATTACGTCGCGGTGAGTCTCGACGGCTACATCGCGGGTCCCGACGGGGCGTTCGACGCTTTTCTCAGCGAAGGCGACCACATGGCGGCGATCAACGAACGATTCGGAGACACGGTGCCGACCGACATCGCCGACGCGCTGGGTGTGACTCGCGACGGAGGCATGTTCGACACCGTTCTCATGGGCTGGAACACCTACGCCGTCGGATTGCCGTTCGGCGTCACGAGTCCCTATCGCCATCTCCGCCAGATCGTGTTCTCCCGTACGCGCACCGCGAGCGCGGAGAATCTCGAAGTCACGGCGCAGGACCCGAGTCTCCTCGTCCGTGAGTTGAAGGCGCAGGAGGGCGGGGCGATCTGGCTGTGCGGTGGCGGCGCCCTGGCGGCGACGCTCGCGGACCAGATCGATCGCCTGGTGCTGAAACGCAATCCGCTGCTCTTCGGCGCCGGAATCCCGCTCTTCGGGCCGCGGCCGTACGCGCCCGAGCGGTTCGACGAGGTCGGCACGACGGCGTTCGCGTCGGGAGTCGTGCTGTCCGAGTACGTCCGCGCGGCGACAGACTGAACATGCGGCGGCCTGGCGTCGGCGCCGCCGCCTAGGCTGAAAGCATGAGCGAGTCCCAGAGGACCGTATACGCCTTCGGCCGGCACGAGCCCGCTTCACATGTGCTCATCCACGTCAGCGACACCCACTTCCTGGCCGGCGGCGCGAGGCTCGGCGGGCGCTACGACGTCGACGCCACGTTCGCCCGCACCCTCGAGGCGATCACGGCGGTGCATCCGCACCCGTCCGCGATCGTCATCACCGGTGACCTGGCCGATCTCGGCGAGCCCGACGCGTATCGGCGACTGCGCGCGGCGGTCGAACCGGTCGCCGCCGCGCTCGGCACGATCGTGGTGTGGGTGGCCGGCAACCACGACGAGCGGCCGGCGCTGCGAGCGGGGCTGCTCGACCTCGCGCCGAGCGAAGACCCCGTCACCGGGGTGTGGGATCTGAACGGGCTGCGGTTGATCGCGCTGGACACGAGCGTGCCAGGCTGGCACCACGGCGACATCGACCGGGCGCAACTCGACTGGCTCGCCGAGGTGCTCTCCGTGCCGGCGCCACACGGCACGATCCTCGCCATGCACCACCCGCCGCTGCCGAGTCACCTTCCGCTGTTCGACATCCTCGAGCTGCGTCATCAGGACGAACTCGCCGAAGTCATCCGCGGCACGGACGTGCGCGGCATCCTCGCCGGTCATCTGCACTACTCGTCGCACGGGACCTTCGCCGGTGTGCCGGTGAGCGTCGCATCCGCCACCTGCTACACGATGAACGTCGCGCGTCCCGCGGCGGACGTCAACGGGATGGACGCGGCTCAAGCCTTCCAGATCGTGCACGTGCACCCCGACACGATCACGCACACGGTCGTGCCGGTCACGGACGCTCCGACCGGCGACTTCTTCTCGGAGGCCTGGTTGGAGCGGATGTCGAAGCTCACGCCCGAGCAGCGCCTGGAGGCGTTCTCGCGCAAGCCGGGCCGGTGACCGGGGCGCCGCGTTGAACAGGCGTACACTAGAACCACCCCCGAATCACTCACTCGCCACGACCCACAAGGATGTGACATGGCTTTCGCCGCGCCCGCCCTCACCCGTACAGAGACCGATTCGCTCGGGAGCATGGAGATCCCCGCAGACGCGTACTGGGGCATCCACACAGCCCGCGCCGATGCGAACTTCCCGATCACCAAGCGCCCGATCTCGGTGTATCCCGACCTCGTCATCGCCCTCGCGATGGTCAAGCAGGCCAGCGCTCGCGCCAACAAGGAGATCGGCGTCCTCGACGCGGAACGCGCTGATCTGATCGATCGTGCCGCCCAGCGCGTGATCGACGGAGAGTTCCACGATCAGTTCACGGTGGGCGTGATCCAGGGCGGCGCCGGCACCTCGACGAACATGAACGCGAACGAGGTCATCACCAACGTCGCGCTCGAGATGGCCGGCCGTGAGAAGGGCGACTACGCCTTCCTCTCGCCGATCGACCACACCAACCGCAGCCAGTCCACGAACGACGTGTACCCGACCGCGGTGAAGATCGGCCTGTCGCTGACCCTGCACTCGATGCTCGAGGAACTCGACCTGCTCCGCCGGTCGTTCCTCCGCAAGGCCGGGGAGTTCCACGACGTCCTCAAGGTCGGGCGCACGCAGCTGCAGGATGCCGTGCCCATGACGCTCGGCCAGGAGTTCCACGGCTTCGCGACCACACTCGGCTACGACCACCAGCGCCTCAGCGAGAATGCCGCTCTGATGTTCGAGGTGAACATGGGCGCGACGGCGATCGGCACGGGAATCACGACGCACGCCGACTACGCACCCGCAGTGCTGAAGCACCTGCGCGAGATCACGGGTCTCGACCTCGCCACCGCCTCCGATCTCGTCGAGGCGACGAGCGACACCGGTTCGTTCATGTCGTTCTCCTCGTCGATCAAGCGCAACGCGATCAAGCTCTCGAAGATCTGCAACGACCTGCGACTGCTGTCGTCCGGCCCGCAGGCCGGTCTCGGAGAGATCAACCTGCCGGCCATGCAGGCGGGATCGAGCATCATGCCGGGAAAGGTGAACCCGGTCATCCCCGAGGTCGTCAATCAGGTCGCCTTCGCCGTCGTCGGCGCGGACATGACGGTCACGATGGCGGTCGAAGCGGGTCAGCTGCAGCTCAACGCCTTCGAGCCGGTCATCGCGCACTCGATCTTCCAGTCGATCACCTGGATGCGACAGGCGATGTGGACCCTGCGCGTCAACTGCGTCGACGGTATCACCGCGAACCGCGATCGACTGGGCGCGATGGTCGGAGCGTCGGTCGGCGTCATCACCGCGCTCACCCCGTTCATCGGCTATGCCGCGGCTGCCGCCCTTGCCAAGACCGCGTTGCTGACCAACCGGAACGTCGCAGACCTCGTGGTCGAGGCGGGCCTGATGTCGCGCGACGAGGTCATCAAGCAGCTGTCGCCCGCGCGCCTGTCGGGACTCGAAGCCGTGACGGCGGCCATCCCGATCATCGCGCCCGAGGACCTCGAGATCTGAGATCCCGCCGAGAACGGCCCCGACGATCCGCTCGTCGGGGCCGTTCTGCGTCGTCCTCGCGCATCCGGGCCATCGGTCCGCGTCCCAGGAGGGTTGTCATCTCTCGATCTATGCGCTTAAATAGGGTGCAATGCGAGTTTAAGCGCATAGATCGAACAGGCGATTCAAGGAGGAAGACGTGAAGTTCACGAGGATTCTCGGGGGAGTGGCGGCGCTGGCGACCGCCTCGCTCCTTCTGAGCGGCTGTGGCCGGGCCGAGGACACGGACAGCGCCCCTGACGAAGCGACCACGATCGATGACGGACCGGCCACCGGCACGATCTCGATCTGGGCGATGGGCGCCGAAGGCGAAGCCCTGCCCGACTTCGTGAAGGCATTCCAGAAGAAGAACCCTGACGTGAAGGTCGATGTGACCGCGATCCCGTGGGATGCGGCGCACAACAAGATCCAGACCGCGATCGCCGGAGGCAACACTCCGGACATCGCGATGATGGGCAGCACTTGGATGGCCGACTTCTCCGACGCCTTCGCCACAGTGCCCGAGCAGATCTCCACCGATGGTTTCTTCGACGGCGCTGTGAGCACCACCAAGGTCGGCGACCGTGCAGCTGGAGTCCCGTGGTACGTCGACACCCGCGTCCTCTACTACCGCACCGATATCGCCGAGAAGGCGGGATGGGTCGAGGCGCCGAAGACGTGGGACGAGCTCTCGCAGATGGCTGCCGACATGCAGAGCAAGGGCGGTGCCACGTGGGGCATGCGCCTGCCCGCCGGCAACGACTCCTTCCAGGGCGCGATGTGGATGCCCTGGTCGGCAGGCGCGGAGCTGACCGACGGCAAGAGCTGGACCATCGACACACCTGAGATGGCCAAGGGCCTGGAGTACTACCAGAGCTTCTTCACCGACGGCATCGCCGATCCGAACGTCGACACCTCCCCGGGATCGACCGAGGCCGAGTTCGTCGACGGCACGGCGCCGATGGTGGTCGAAGGGCCGTTCCTGCGCGGGCAGCTCGAGGCGGTCGGCGGAGCAGGCTTCGCCGACAAGTACACGACCGCGGTCCTCCCGGCACTCGAGGGTTCGGTCTCCTTCAGCGGCGGTGCGAACCTCGTCGTCTTCCAGGGCAGCGACAACGCATCATCCGCGTGGAAGCTCGTCGACTGGCTCAGCCAGCCCGAGACCCAGGCAGCATTCTTCGAGGTGACGGGAGACCTGCCTGCGTCCACGGCTGCCTGGGAAGAGCCGGCGGTGGCCGGTGACAAGAGCCTCGCCACTTTCGGCACCCAGCTGGAGACCGCGAAGGCGCCGCCCGTCACGACGAGCTGGGTCAAGGTCGCGGCCAAGGGAGACCAGGCGCTGGAGTCGCTGCGCCGTGGCACGGGCGACGTCGCCGCGGTGCTGAAGACGCTGCAGGCCGACGCCGACGCCATCGGACTCGACTGAGCCGATGTCCGCATCCACCACCACCGCTGCGGGGACCCTGAGCGGTCCCCGCAGCGCCGGACAACGCGGCCTGGGCGCGACCCGCCGCCGCCGTCAGGCGCTCGTCGCCTGGGGCTTCGCCCTGCCGTTCGTCATCGTGTTCGCGATCTTCATGCTGTTTCCGATCGTGGGATCCTTCGCGATGTCGTTCACGGACTTCACCGCACGCGACATCGCCTCGCCGTTCGCGGTCAACTTCGTGGGGCTGCAGCAGTTCTTCACGCTGTTCACCGACACGCGCTTCCTCACCTCGCTCGGGGTGACCGGCGTGTTCGTGCTGGTCGGCATCCCGGTCACGATGATCGTGGCCTTGGCGCTCGCTCTTGCGCTCAACAGCGGAAGAGGACGGATCGTCGCCTTCTTCCGCGTGGGCTTCTACGCACCTGTCGTGACCAGCATCGTCGCGATCTCCGTGGTCTGGCGCTATATCCTCCAGCCGGAGGGCCTGCTGAACTCGGCCCTCGCGGTCGTGGGCATCGACGGACCCAACTGGCTCAACGACCCGGCGTTCGCCCTGCCCTCGCTCATCATGATGGCCGTGTGGCGCAACGTGGGCACGCTCATGGTGATCTTCCTCGCGGGGCTCCAGGCGGTCCCCGAGGATGTCAACGAGGCGGCCACGATGGATGGCGCGTCACCGTGGCGTCGTCTGATCTCCGTGACGCTTCCGCTGCTGCGTCCGACCTTGCTTCTCGGCGCTGTTCTCATCTCCGTCGGTTATCTCCAGTTCTTCGAGGAGGCCTTCGTCATGACGAAGGGCGGCCCGCTGGACTCGACGCTCTCGGTCGCCTTCTACACGTACCAGCAGTTCGGTTTCGGCGAGTACGGCCTCGCGTCGGCGGCCAGTTACGTGCTGTTCCTCGCTATCGCGCTGATCAGCCTGCTGCAGTTCCGCCTGCTTCGATCGAAGGACTGAGGCCATGACGACATCCACTGCGGCTCCCGCAGCCGCCACGGCTCAGCCTCGTGTCCCTCGTCGGCGCAGACGCACCCGCGGCGGCGGACGGGCGCTGACCTACACTGTTCTCGCCGTCGGCCTCGGGCTGTGGCTCATCCCGTTCGTCTGGATGGTGCTCGGCTCGGTGAAGACGCAGGGCGAGATCCTCCGCAGACCGCCGACCTGGTGGCCGGAGAGCCCCACGGGAGACAACTTCGCCGCGTGGTTCGGGCCGCTCGACTTCGGTCACTTCTTCGTGAACAGCGTCGTGGTGGCCGTCGTCACGGTCCTCGGCAACATGGTCTTCTGCTCGATGGTGGGCTACGCGCTCGCGAAGATGGAGTTCCCCGGCAAGAAGACGCTGTTCGGGCTCGTCATGGTCACCCTCATGGTGCCCGGTGTGGTCACCTTCGTGCCGCTGTTCGTGATGGTCTCCAAGCTCGGGCTCGTGAACACCTTCCCCGGTCTGATCCTGCCGTTCCTGACGGCGCCCATCGGCGTGTTCCTGATGCGGCAGTTCATGCTGGGCATCCCGGATCCGCTGCTGGAAGCCGCCCGACTCGACGGCGCAGGAGAGTGGCGCATCTTCACACGCATCGTGATGCCGTTGTGCGGGCCGCCGCTCGCGACGCTCGGCATCCTCACGTTCCTGTCGTCGTGGAACAACTTCCTCTGGCCCCTCGTCGCCGCCCAGACCGAGGAGATGTACACGCTCCCGGTGGCTCTGTCCCTGTACTCGACGGGACAGAACGCCACGGACTACGGCCTCCTGCTCGCGGGATCCGTCCTGGTCATCACGCCGATCCTTCTCCTGTTCGTCTTCCTTCAGCGCTGGTTCATCCGGGGCGTCGCCACGACGGGCTTGAAGTAGGCGACGACTCGCATTCGACACAGCTGCGGCACACTGAAAGCAGGACTCATGAAACCCCATCTCCACACATCCGCCGAGGGCGTCGACTACCGCGATCTCAACGGCAACGGCGTCATGGATCCGTACGAAGATCCGCGCCTTTCGCCGGCCGAGCGCACCGAGGATCTGCTCGGCCGTCTCTCCACGGAGGAGAAGGTCGGACTGATGTTCCAGACGGTCATCGAGATCGGACCGGACGGCGGGCTGCTCGAGACGCCCGGCGCGATCTCGAAGTCGCCGACCTCGGAGGTCGTGCTGAGCAAGCACCTCAATCACTTCAACGTGCACGCCATGCGCACCGCGCGCGACGGGGCCCGGTGGAACAACAACCTGCAGCGGCTGGCCGAGCAGACTCCTCACGGCATCCCGGTCACGATCAGCACAGATCCGCGGCACGCCTTCGTGGAGAACACCGGAGTCGCGTTCTCGGCTGGTCCGTTCTCGCAGTGGCCCGAGCCGATGGGACTCGCCGCGATAGACGACATCGATCTGATCCGACAGTTCGCCGACACGGCGCGTCAGGAGTATCTCGCGGTGGGCATCCGTGCGGCGCTGCATCCGCAGATCGACCTGCCCACTGAAGCCAGGTGGGGGCGGCAGGCTCAGACCTTCGGCTACGACGCCGATCGTGTCTCGGAGATCACGGCCGCTTATCTGCAGGGATTCCAGGGAGATGAACTCGGATCGCAGAGCGTCGCCTGCACGACCAAGCACTTCCCGGGAGGGGGCCCGCAGCTCGACGGCGAAGATGCGCACTTCCCGTACGGGCGCGAGCAGGTCTATCCGGGCGGTCGATTCGAGGAGCATCTGAAACCGTTCGTCGAGGCCATCAGCCGCGGCACGGCGGGGATCATGCCCTACTACGGCATGCCGGTCGGGCTGGTCCGCAACGGCGAGCCGATCGCCGAGGTCGGATTCGGCTACAGCCGCCAGATCATCACCGACCTCCTGCGCGAGGAGCTGGGCTACGACGGCGTCGTGGTCACCGACTGGGAGCTCGTCAACGACAATCACGTCGGCGACCAGGTCCTCCCAGCTCGCGCATGGGGCGTGGAGCACCTGTCGCCGATCGAACGGATGCGAATGCTGTTGGATGCGGGCGTCGATCAGTTCGGCGGCGAGGAGTGCGTGGAGCTGCTGCACGAGCTCGTGGCGAGCGGCGAGGTGTCTGCGGAACGTCTCGATGCCTCTGTGCGGCGCATCCTGCTCGTGAAGTTCCGACTCGGCCTCTTCGACGACCCGTTCGTCGACGAGGACGCGGCCGAGCGCATCGTGGGGGCGCCGGCCTTCCGAGAGCAGGGGTTCCGCGCGCAGGCCGAATCCGTCACGGTGCTCGAGAACCGCGAAGAGACGCTGCCGCTGTTCGCAGGACCGCGTCCGCGGGTGTACACGGAGGGACTGCACGAAGAAGCACTGCAAGATCGGGCGGATGCCGTGTCGCGACCGGAGGATGCGGACCTCGCCATCGTCCGCATCGGCGCTCCGTTCGATGCACGCGACGATCTGTTCCTCGAAAGGTGGTTCCATCAGGGTTCTCTCGAGTTCCCCCCTGGGCTCGTCGTGCGTCTGAAGCGCATCGCGGAGCATTGCCCTCTCGTTCTGGTCGTGAACCTGGATCGCCCGGGCATCCTCACCCCTTTCGTCCCTTTCGCCGCCGCGATCGCGGTCGATTTCGGGAGCTCCGACGAAGCTGTCCTCGCCGCACTGTCCGGGCGCATCCGGCCACGTGGAACGCTCCCCGTGGAGATTCCCCGCTCGATGGACGCTGTGCGGAGATCACGCACGGATGTCCCGGGAGACACACCCGATCCGCTGTATCCCCTGAGAACGGGACTCACCCTGCCGTGACCGCCGCCCAGCGGGCTCGCCGTCAGTAGAATCGCCCAGAAAGCGAGGTGCACATGGCGTCCAGTCGCCCCACCGTCTACGACGTCGCCGAGCGAGCGGGTGTCTCGATCGCCACCGTGTCGTTCGCGTTCCGTCGCCCGGAGAAGGTGCGGCCGGAGACCAGAGCGTCTGTTCTCGAGGCTGCGCGTGCCATCGGCTATGTGCCCAGCGGATCGGCACGCAACCTCGCGAGGGGCCGGACGGGCGTTCTGGGTCTGCATCTGTTCGACATGCTGCTGGACGGCCCGCCGGACGGGGCTCTGCCGCAGCGGCCCGACGCCCACGAGCGACGCGTCGATCTCGACACGCTCGAGCTCGATGCCGACCTCGTCCCCTGGGACGCCGTCGAGGATGCGCGGCTGAGCGAGCCGCAGACGTTCCCGCTGTACGTCGACGAGGTTCAGCGCGGATTCGTGCTCGAGTGCAAGCGAAACGGCCGGGCGGTGCTGCTCAGCACAGGCGGAACCGACGTCCGCGATGTCGCGGACACCGCGGGACGCGTGGACGGCCTCGCGGTGCTTCCCGGGCAGTCGGCCATGGCGTCGCTGGCCTCCGTCGCCGTCAATCTCCCGGTCGTCGTGCTCAGCAGCGAGACGGGGGACGGTCACCGTGTGCTGGTCGACAACATCGGCGGTGAGCGGATGCTGGTCGGACACCTGATCGAGGAGCACGGGGTTCGCACGCTCGGCTGGATCGGCGCCGATCTGTCGTATGACTACGCAGAGCGCATGGACGCGTTCTTCCGGATCCTCTGTGAGCACGGAGACGGCGTCGTCGGAGAAGCCCTCGACCGAGTGGACCTCGATTCGTCGCCGGAGTTCCGCCATGTCGTCGCCCGTGCGCGTGCCGGTACGCTTCCCGACGCCCTCGTGTGCGCGAGCGATCAGGTCGCGATCGCCCTCATCGACGTCCTCCGAGCCGAGGGCGTCGAGGCGCCACGAGACGTGCGCATCGTCGGATTCGACGGCATCCTCGCGGCGCGCATGTCCTCCCCGACCCTCACCACGGTCCGTCAGCCGATGGAGCTGATGGGACGTGTCGCCGCGCACCTGCTGCTCACGGATCCGGGTGACGGCTCGGTTCCTCTGAAGACGGTGCGTCTGGGCGTCGGCCTGCAGATCGGGGAGAGCTGCGGTTGCGCGCGGTGAGCGTCACGAGACCTCGGCATGCAGATGGGGTCTTCTCCCCATGGGCGTTCAGCTGGTTCACAGGATAGAGTACGTCGCGTACACGAACTCGTTCGACTGGAGGACACATGACCAATCAGGTTCCCGGCGCCCAGGCGCCGTACTCGCCCACCCCGGAGACCATCCCCGGCAAGACCCTCGGCATCGTCGCGGTCATCCTGACCTTCGTGGTCTCGTCGGTGGTCGGCCTGATCCTCGGGTACGTCGCACGGAATCAGAGCCGGGAAGTCGGGTACGAGAACACGCCTGCCAAGGTCGCGATCATCGCGGGATGGATCCTGACCGCCCTCGGGCTGATCGCGGGCATCATCATCGTGATCTCGATCTTCGCGCTGGCCGCGTCCTCGGGCTCGTACACCGGCTGACATGCAGGACGAATAGATCAGGGCGGGGATCCGATATCGGATCCCCGCCCTGATCTCGTCTCCGCCGGATCAGTCGATGATGCGGCAGTGCGTCGTGAGCTCGCCGATGCCGTCGATGGCGACGGTGACGGTGGAGCGGTCGCGAAGGAAGATCTGCGGGTCCCGCGAGTAGCCGGCTCCGCCAGGGCTGCCCGTGGAGATCAGCGTTCCGGGAAGCAGCGTCAACGACTGCGAGAGGTGAGCGATCAGGGTTGCCACCGAACGCACCATCTGACCGGTCGTCGCGTCCTGCACCGTGTGACCGTCGACCACGGTCCAGATATGCAGGTCCTGAGGGTCCGCGATCTCATCGGCGGTGACGGCGAACGGGCCCGTCGGGGTGAAGCCGTCGAAGGATTTGCACCGCGACCACTGCGCTTCGGCGAACTGCACGTTGCGCGCGGTGATGTCGTTCACCACGGTGTAGCCCCAGACGTGCGACAGGGCGTCCTCCTCCGCGACGTCCTTGGCCGGTGTGCCGATCAGCACTCCGAGTTCGGCCTCGTAGTCGACCGCCTCGCTCAGCGCCCGCGGCCACGACGTCGTCTGCTCGTGCCCGGTGAGCGAGTTCGGCCACAGCGTGAACACGGTCGGTGCCGTGTCGGTCTTCAGGCCGAGCTCGCTGGAATGGGCCGCGTAGTTCAGGCCGACGGCGAGTACCGCAGGCGGTGCGAGCACCGCAGAGGCGAAGCTCTGCTCGGCAAGCGGATGCCGGGGAGCAGAGCTCCCGTCGAGAGCCGCTCGCACGGCCGCGAGAAGTTCGTCTCCGCCCTCGATCAGCTTCTGAAGCGTCGCGGGAGGGTCGGGAAGGAGGTCTGAGACGAGGATGGCGTCGGCACACTCCACCACGGCAAGCTCTGCCGTGGAGGAGTCGGCACGGCGCAGATGAGCGAACCGCATATCACTACGGTAGTCGCGATCTGCTGAACTCCGCAGGAGGAAACCGGTCAAGACGGGTGAAACCGGGCCTTCGCAATATGCTCGTGTCTATGAGTTCCGGAGGACCGTCCCAGCCCACGCCGTACACCCCGCCGCCCGCGGGGGAGCCGCAGGCACCTCAGCCGCCCGCGCCGCAGCCCGTGGCGCCGCAGCCTCCTGTGCAGGCGCCGCATCCCGGTCATCAGCCGCCCGCATATCAGCCGCCCGCCTACCCGCAGCCCGCTCAGCAGCAGCCTCCGGCACCCCGGCAAGTACCGCCGCAGCCCCCGTATGGCGCTCCGCAGCCGCAGTACGCGCAGCAGCCGTACGCCGCTCAGCAGCAGCCCTACGCAGCTCGGCAGCCGCAGCAGTACTCGGCTCAGCAGTACGCGTCGTCGAACTACGCACCCGCGCACTTCACCCAGCAGCCGGGATACGCGTCGGTGCTGGCCCAGCCCACGCCGTATTCCCCACCGGCGCCGGTCGCGCCCTCGCCTGCCCAGGGACTGCCGGCGCTGCCGGTGCCTCGCGGCAACGGCAGAGTGACGCTGTACATCCTCTTCGGATTCCTCGGCTTCCTGCTGCTCGCCCTGATCGGCTACTTCACCGTTTTCCTGGGGCCGCTCGCGTCGGTGATTGGCCTCGTCCTCGCCCTTGTTCCGCTCGCCATCGTGTTCTTCGTCGTGAGGATGATCGATCGCTGGGAGCCGGAACCCAAGCTCATGGTGTTCTTCGCCGTAGCGTGGGGCGCGATCGCGGCGATCGGACTCACCCTGCTTCTCGACCTCGGACTCACACTCCTTGTGGGCACGCGCAGCGACACCGCCGGAGCCGTCGTGCAGGCGCCCATCGTCGAGGAGCTCTTCAAGGGGCTCGGCGTCTACCTGATCTTCCTGATCGCCCGGCGATCGTTCGACGGGCCGGTCGACGGGGTCGTGTACGGGGCGCTCGTCGGTGCAGGCTTCGCCTTCACGGAGAACATCCAGTACTTCGCCGTCAGCCTGATCGAGGGCGGTGGCACGCAGCTGACCATGACCTTCGTCGTGCGGGCGATCCTGTCTCCGTTCGCGCACGCCATGTTCACCTCTCTCACCGGGCTCGCCATCGGCCTGGCCGCGCGTCGCCAGGCTTCGGCCGGCGCCGCTCTCGGGTTCGGCGCGCTGGGGTGGCTCGGAGCGGTGTTCCTGCACGCGCTGTGGAACGGCTCCGCCACGTTCGGAGACTTCTTCGTGCTGTACTTCCTTCTCCAGGTGCCGCTGTTCGTCGGGTTCATCTTCGGCGTCATCGCACTGCGTCGTGAGGAGGCCCGCCTGACGAAGGCGCGCCTCGGCGACTACGCGGCCGCCGGCTGGTTCACGCCGGAAGAAGTCGACATGCTCGCGACCGCCGCGGGACGCAAGGTCGGTCTCAACTGGGCGGCTCAGCTGCGCGGAGACCGTCGCCCGCTCATGCGCGAGTTCATCAAGGACGCCACCAAACTGGCGATGGTGCGTCAGCGCGCGATCACCGGGCGCGATCCGCTGGCCGCGCAGGACGAGCAGGCGCTGCTCGTGCGGACGAGGGCGACGAAGGCTGCGCTGCTCGCGTACTGAGCTGCTCACGACAAGACTCAGCGCCCGGTGCTGCGGCGATGCCTGCAAGTCCTCCGGGCGCTGAGTTGATCTATGAACAGGGTGCACCCGGCATCCGCAGGTGTCAAGAGCTATTCACCGGCCCCGTCAGATCTCCTCGACGATGACGTCCAGGGCCACGCCGTCGCAGGCCACCCGGGGGAGCGAGGCGAGTCTGCTTCCCCTCACGGAGTCGCCGGTCGCGCAACGGGGGTCCGTCGAGACGACGACTCTGCCCACGCCGTTGATGAGAGTCACCTGGTGGCCGAGAGCCATGAAACGCGGCGTGAGCTCCTTCTCGACGGCGGCGACCAGCAGGTCGAGGCCCGCGACGCCGATGCGTTCGCCTTCGATCTCGGCCGGCACGGCGATGGTGATCGTGTACTCGTCGCTGCACAGGTAGTCCACGTAAGGGCCCGCGACATGCGGCTCGCCGCTCGTCATCGGCACCCGATACCATTCCAGCGCGCTGTAGTCGATGTCCTCCTTGTTGACCGTCTGCGAGGCGAGAACGAGCTGCTGTCGATCCGCGCCCTGCCACCAGGCCAGGTGGCTGCGCGCGTCTGAGAGCAGATCGATCGCGGCGATGAAGCCGGCGCCGTACACGGGCACGCCCTCGAGCTCCAGCATCCGCAGGGCGTAAGGCTCGACGAGGGGATCGAGCTTGGCCTGGTTGAGCGGACCGCTGCGCCGGAGATCCGCCACCTGCGTGGCCAACGGCTGCACCCAGTCCAGCAGCGCGCGCGTCGGCGCGGCGAAGTACTCCGTGACGATGCCCGCAGCACTGCGGATCGCCTCTTCTGTTCGTTCCATCCGTGTCCTCCCGTGCCGTGTCCGCGTGAACCGCGTCAGTCGAGTCTGCTCTGCAGCGAGATCAAGGCCTCGATCGTCTCGTCGACCATGAGGGCGGTGCGAGCGACCGCCGCATCCTCGTCGGCGATCTCGACGGCATCGACGACCGCTGCCAGGTGCTCACTCTGCCGCGTCATATCACCGCCGTCCTGCTCGACGTATCTGAGATAAGGGGACAGCTCCGCCTGCAGCTTCATCTGCTCGCGCGTGAGGCGTGCCGACTGGCTGAGCGCCACGATCTCGATCTGGATGTCATCGAGCAGACGGCGCCGCTGCTCGGCGTCGAGATCGTGGAGCCGCTGCATCCGGTCCCTGATCTGCTGGGCCTCCGACGGATCGGCACGACGTGCGGCCAGCCGAACGCAGGCGCCGGTGATCGCTGCGTAGTGCGCTCCGAGGTCGCGCAGCGCCAGCCGGGAGGAAGCACGCAGGGCTTCGCGCGTGAACGAGAGCGGATCGGCGTGGTCCGCGACGAAACTGCCTCCATTGCGCCCCCGCTTCGTGACGAGCAGACCGCGCGCGCGGAGGGCGAGGAGCGCTTCGCGCACGGTCACCGGAGCGACGCCGAGGCTGCGCGCGAGGTCGGCTTCCGAGGGAAGCCGCTCACCGGCGCTGAGATGGCCGCGCGTGATGGCGTCGACCAGCTGCCGTTCGACGAGCTCGGCACGGCCTTCGTCGCCGATCGGCTGGAACAGGGAGCCCTGCAGCCGATGCGGATGCCGGCCTGAGGCGGGCGGCGACGCGGCGTCGACCGGCGCGTCCGCATCTCGGACCGGCGTGGGTGACGTCTCCATGCTGCGATTCTCCACCCTCTTCGTCGAACGTGATGGAAATGACACTTGAAATATTACCTCTGGGTTTATATGTGTAATCCACCTTCCGAGTTCGACGAAGATCCGAGGAGAGCGAAATGATCGCCACCGCACCCGTGAGCACCACCGGCACCGACAGCGCATCCGTTCAAGGGGCGGTGAACCTGAACGGCGTCGCCAAGTCGTTCGGCGAGTTCACGGCCGTCCGCGATCTCGACCTCGACGTCGCGCCGGGGGAGTTCCTCTCGATGCTGGGTCCGTCCGGATCGGGGAAGACCACGGTGCTCCGGATGATCGCCGGCTTCGAGGAGGCGACCAGCGGCAGCATCCGCCTATCGGGCGTCGACGTGACCCGCACGCCGCCGCATCAGCGAAAGGTCAACACGGTCTTCCAGGACTACGCCCTGTTCCCGCACCTGACGATCGCCGAGAACGTCGGCTACGGACTCCGAGTGCGCGGTGTGCGCACGGCCGCGCGCCGGGAGCAGGTGAGGCGATCCCTCGAGCAGGTGCGCCTCGATCACGTCGCCTCGCGCCTGCCGCATCAGCTCTCGGGTGGGCAGCGGCAGCGCATCGCGCTCGCGCGCGCCCTGATCCTGCGACCGCAGGTCCTGCTGCTCGACGAGCCGCTCGGTGCGCTGGACAAACAGCTCCGCGAGCAGATGCAGATCGAGCTGAAGCAGATTCAGCGCGAGGTCGGCATCACCTTCATCTTCGTGACGCACGATCAGGAGGAGGCCCTCACGCTCAGCGACCGGGTCGCCGTGTTCAACAACGGCCGCATCGAGCAGGTCGGAACGGCCAGGGAGGTGTACGAGTTCCCCCAGACGGAGTTCGTCGCCCGCTTCCTCGGACTGTCGAACCTGATCAGCGGTGATCTCGCGGAAGAACTGACCGGAGACGGGCGCACGCTGAGCATCCGACCGGAGCGCGTTCGACTCGCGGCGCCGAGCGCGCCGATCGCCGACGGCGATGTCGGCCTCACCGGCACGGTCCGCGAGGTCGTCTACACGGGACCGGCGACGCGTTTCCTCGTGGCGACGGACGCCGGTGTCGACGTCATCGCAGAGCACCCCAACGCGAAGTCCCCGTCATCCGACCGGGACTTCGATCGCGGCGACCACGTCCGGGCCGAGTGGACAGCAGGCCACGCGGCGCGGCTTCCCTGATACCGAAAACCCACCTGCAAGCACTGATCACGAAGGAGCGATCCATGCGCAACAAGATCCTGACCGTATCCGCGATGGCGGCAGTCGCCGCCCTCGCACTCTCGGGCTGTTCCAGCACCGAAGAACCGGCGCCCGCCGGAGACGGGGGTGGCGCGAAGATCGATGCGCCCGACCTTCCCGTTCAGAAGAAGCTCGGCGACTACGAGGGCGAGGTCAACATCGTCGCCTGGGCGGGGTACGTCGAGGACGCCTGGACCGAGAAGTTCACCGCCGACACCGGCTGCGTGGTGAACCGGCGCGTGGCCGGCACGAGCGACGAGATGGTGCAGCTGGTGCGCACAGGCGACTACGACCTGCTCTCGGCATCCGGCGACGCGAGTCTGCGGCTGATCGCCGGCGGGGACGTCCAGCCGCTGAACCTCGACCTGATCCCGAACTTCGGCGACGACATCGCAGAGGGCATCAAGCAGCAGACCTACGACTGGATCAACGGCGAGACCTACGGGATTCCACTCGGCCGGGGCGCGAACATCCTGCAGTACGACAGCAGCATCGTCACGGAGACGCCCACGAGCTGGGACATCACCTGGGAGACCGACAGCCCGTACGCGGGCAAGGTCATCGCCTACGACGCTCCCATCTACATCGCCGATGCGGCTCTCTACCTCATGGCGCACGAACCCGATCTCGGGATCGAGAACCCCTACGCTCTCGATGAGGACCAGCTGGCAGCCGCGATCGACCTGCTCAAGAAGCAGAACGGCATCGTCTCGGAGTACTGGTCCGACGCATCGGCGCAGATCACGTCGTTCACCGGTGGCACCAGTGTCGTGGGCACCTCGTGGGAGGTCCTGCGCAAGTTCACCGAGGACGACAGGTTCAAGGGCGTCGTCCCCGAGGAAGGTGCGACCGGGTGGGCCGATGCCTGGATGATGGCCGCCACGTCGAAGAACCCCAACTGCGCGTACGCGTGGATGGACTACGCCTCATCGCCTGAGGTCGACGGGGCGATCGCGATGAACTTCGGCATGGCGCCGGCGAACACGGCCTTCTGCGACCTGAGCGACGAGGCCAAGGCGCACTGTGACGACTACCACGCACGGGACGAGGCGTACTTCGAGAACGTCTGGTTCTGGACCACTCCCGTCGAGACCTGCCTGGACGGACGCACGGACGTGACGTGCACCAACTTCCAGCAGTGGACCGACGCCTGGCTGACGGTCAAGGGCTGAACAGCCGCCGGGGCGGAGCAGTCGCTCCGCCCCGGCATCCAATCCGACTTCTCCTGACAGGATCGACAATGAAGCGACGCGCACGTCTCGCCGGTCTCCTCGCCCTGCCGATGCTCTGGCTCATCGGGATCTACGTCTTCTCGCTCGTGATGCTGCTGGTGACGGCGTTCTGGAAGATCGACTCGTTCACAGGCAAGGTGAGTCCGGGCTTCACCCTGCAGAACTTCCAGCAGCTGGTCGCGAATCCCTCCTACCTGACCACGTCGCTGCGCACCGTCGGCATAGCGCTAGCGGTCACAGCGATCAGCATCCTCGTCTCGCTTCCCCTGGGCATCTTCATGGCGAAGATCGCCTCACCGTGGCTGCGGGGCGTGCTGGCGGCAGCCATCACGCTTCCGCTCTGGGCCGGGTACCTCGTGAAGGTGCTCGCGATGCGGATCACGTTCACGGAGGACGGCTTCGTCAACTGGCTCCTCGCGCCGTTCGGCGGCTCGGGTCCCGGCTTCGGGCCCCTCACCGTCATCATCACGCTCACCTATCTGTGGCTGCCGTACATGGCGGTGCCGGTGTTCACCGCGATCCAGCAACTGCCGCCGAGCCTGTTCGACGCCTCTGCCGATCTCGGCGCCGGTTCCTGGCGCACGATCCGCACGGTGGTGCTGCCGCTGATCAGACCGGCCATCATCGCGGGGTCGATCTTCACCTTCTCGTTGAGTCTCGGCGACTACCTCGTCGCCAAGTTCGTGGGCAAGTCCACGCAGATGATCGGCAGCGTGATCGCCGCGAACATCACCCTCAATCCGCCGATCGCGGCGGCCTTCGCTCTCGTGCCGATCGCGTTCGTCGTGATCTATCTGGTGGGCGTGCAGCGCACCGGCGCCCTGGAAAGGATGTGAGTCGACCGTGCTCAGACTCTCCCGCTCATCCAAGGTGATCCTCGGGATCATCGTCGTCGTGATCCTCGCCTTCATGTATCTGCCGCTGATGCTCGTCGTCTTCAACTCGTTCAACTCTGCGCGGCTGGCCAGCTGGCCTGTCGCGGGCTTCTCCGTGGAGTGGTGGCAGAAGGCGTTCGCCAGCCAACCGGTGCGCGAGGCGCTCCTCAACTCGGTGCTCGTGGCCGCGGGCGCGACGGCGATCGCCCTCGTTCTGGGCACCCTCGTCGCGTTCGCTCTGCAGCGCCACTCGTTCTTCGGGCAGCGGGCGGTGAACCTGCTGGTGGTGCTGCCGATCGCGCTGCCGGGAATCGTTACGGGTGTCGCGCTCAGCAACACCTACAACCAGATCCTCGAACCGGTCGGCGTTCAGGTCGGCTTCGCCGGCATGATCATCGCGCACGGCACCTTCTGCATCGTGATGGTGTTCAACAACGTGCTGGCTCGGCTGCGCCGGCTGAACCCCTCGGTCGAGGAGGCCTCGAGGGATCTCGGCGCGACGCCCTGGCAGACCTTCCGGATGGTGACGTTCCCGCAGTTCCGCAGCGCCTTCGTGGCCGGCGGGATCCTCGCCTTCGCGCTGAGCTTCGACGAGGTCTATGTGACGATCTTCACCGCGCCACCCGGCGTCGACACGCTGCCGCTGTGGATCATGAACGAGATGACCAGACCGGACGAGGCGAACGTGGTGATGGTCGTGGCGACGGTGGTGATCCTGGCGTCGTTCATCCCGGTGTGGGTGTCGCAGCGGCTCGGCCGGGACGTCGGCGACGCCGACTGAGCGACTCGGGCTGACGCGGCGGGATGTTCGCTGTGAGCAGGTGCGCTCGCGTTGACCCCGGAGCGGGGCTCGGGTTGTATGGAGGCATGACTGATCGTACGAAGCCTGAGTTCGACGCCCCTACCGGCCCTGCTCCCGCTGAGCTCGTCATCCGCGACCTCATCGTGGGCGACGGCGCCGAGGCGAAGCCCGGCGACACCGTGACCGTGCACTACGCCGGTGTCGAGTTCGACTCCGGCGAGGAGTTCGACTCCTCCTGGGGCCGCGGAGAGACCATCCAGTTCCCGTTGCGCGGCCTGATCCAGGGCTGGCAGGACGGCATCCCCGGCATGAAGGTCGGCGGACGCCGTGAGCTCGTCATCCCGCCGCACCTGGCATACGGACCGGTCGGCGGCGGTCACTTCCTGTCCGGCAAGACCCTGATCTTCATCATCGACCTGGTCGCGGTCGGCTGATCCGACTGTCTGCGAGAACGCCCCTCTCCCTGCGGAGAGGGGCGTTTTCGGTGTCGGGCGAAGGAATCCCGCATTCATCGGAATACATTCAAACGCATGTAAGTTGGAATCAGTGATGCCGCAGACGCGGACCGACGATCCTCTAGGAGACAGCATGACCATCGAAATCCCCGGCTACCGTGCCGGCACCTGGACCCTCGACCCCGCTCACAGCGAGGTCACCTTCAGCGTTCGTCACATGATGATCTCGAAGGTGCGCGGCACGTTCGGCGTCAAGAGCGCGACCCTCGTCGCCCCGGAGAACCCGCTCGACGCGACGGTCACCGCGAGCGTCGACGTCGCGTCGATCGACACCAACGACGAGAACCGCGATGCGCACCTGCGTTCGGCCGACTTCTTCGACACCGACGAGTACCCGACCATGGAGTTCGTCTCGACGCGCACCCGGGTCGAGGGTGGCGACTTCCTCGTGGACGGCGATCTGAGCATCCGCGGCGTCACCAAGCCGGTCACCTTCGAGTTCGACTTCGGCGGTTTCGGCCAGGACCCGTACGGCAACTACAAGGCGGGCGCATCCGCCACCACTGTCATCAACCGTGAGGATTTCGGCCTCACCTGGAACGCGGCTCTCGAGACCGGCGGGGTGCTCGTGGGCAAGGACGTCACGATCACGCTGGACCTGCAGGGCTCGCTGCAGGACTGATCGTCCGAAGAGGAGGGGCGGATGCCGTGGCATCCGCCCCTCCTCTCGTCATTGGGGCAGCCGTGAGCCGACCGCCCGGAGCGCCACGGCCGCCCAGGTGCGGAAGGGGCGCCACGATTCCGCGATCGCAGCGATGCGGGCGTCGTCGAGGGTGTGCTCACCGCCGTACAGGGCCTGAACGGCGGCTCGCGTGTGCTCCTCGACGACAGGGAGCGCGTCGGCCGAGCCGCAGGCGCGGATCACGATGAGAGCGCTGTAGAACGGTCCGATGCCTGGGAGTCGTTGCAGCTCGAGCATGGCCGCCGTCGGATCGATCGAGACGAGACGGGGGACGTCGAGCAATCCGTCGAGAGCGGCGCGGGCGATCGCGTGCAGCCGCGGGATGCGGTCGGTCGGCAGTCCGGGGAATGCGTCGAGAGCGAGCAGCTGCTGCGGCAACGGGACCGCAGGCTCGGCGCGGCCGGCCAGGTGGAACACCGCTCCCTGTTCGCGCGACAAGCGCTCGCGGAGGGTGATGCCCTGCCGACGTGCGCGTCGGGCCGACAGGACGGCCCAGACCGCCGCCTCGTACGGACTGTAGAAGTTCGAAGGACGGAAACCCGGTGCCGCGGCATGGAGTCGGGCGAGCACGGGATCGGACGCGCAGACCGCCACCCACGCGTCGCCGTCATGATCGGCGGAGACGACCCGGGCCACCTGCGCGGAGATCGCCGCGAGGTCGCCCTCGCCGTGGACCGTGAGCGCGAGCGCGTCGCCGTCCTGGCGCACCTCCACGCCGACCTGGGTGTCGAGGGCGTCGGTGCAGAACGCGAGCCGCATGACGCCGTCGAACGTCGATTCGTCGCGGTGCCCGAAGCCCATGAGGGCGACCTCGCCGAGATCGTACGGTCCGACCAAGGGGATCGTCGCGGTGCGGATCGACGTGCTCATGCCGACACTCTGCACCCCGCCTCCGACATCGCGGTGCTCAGCTGCGACGTCGGAACGGGATCCGGTTCTGGGTCAGCAGGATCCCGGCGAAGACGACCAGGGCGCCGACGGGCTCGTTCCAGCTGACCTCTTCGTGCAGGATCATGATGCCGAGAGTCACACCGACGACCGGCGTGATGTACGTCACGGTCGATGCGCGGGTCGGGCCCCAGGCGCGCAGCACGTTCTGATTCCACACGTACGCGAGCCCGGTACCGAGGAACCCGAGCAGGATCACGGAGCCGACGATCCAGATGTCGAGGCGTACGGGGGTGAGCACGAGCACAGGGGTCAGCAGCACCATGATCGCAGCGGCCAGTCCGATGTTCAGGAACGAGAACACCAGTGCGCTCACGCCCGAGTCGCCGAGGAATCGTCGCATGTAGGCCAGGCTGAAGCCGTAGCAGGCGGTCGCGCCGAGGATCGCGAGCTGCGCGCCGATGCTCTGCCCGGCATCCATGCCCTGCCACGGCGCGATGATCACCATGACACCGGCGATTCCGACCAGGATGCCGATGATCTGCACGAGCTTCAGCTTCTCCACACGGAAGACCGCCCACGCCATGACGGCAGTCATGATCGGCGTGGTGGCGTTGAAGATGCTCGCGAGGCCCGAGCTCACGTGCTGCTGGGCCCACGAGAAGATCAGGAAAGGGACGACGCAGAACGTCACGGCGACGACGGTCAGGTGCATCCAGGTGCGCAGGGCGCGGGGGAGCCGCTCGCGGCGCAGCGCGACGAACAGGCCCAGTGCGAGAGCTCCGAGCACGAGACGCGACCAGACCACCTGGGCGGGGGAGATGCCGCCCAGCGCGACCTTCATGAACAGGAAGCTCGATCCCCAGACGATGCCGGTCAGGATGAACTGGATCGTGATCGGTGCGCGGCGCGAGGATGGGGTTCCGGTGTGCGCTGTCGCCAGGGTCGAGGTCATGATCGAACTCTAACGACGGCATCGGACTCCGGGATGCCGCGAGCACTGCGACGTCCGAATTCCGCCGACGATCGGCAGGATCGTGTCGTCAGGCGCCGCCGACTCCGTCGTCGTGCTGCGGCAGCTCGCTCAGCGACAGGCGACTGGTCGCCCGGCGGCTGCGATCGCTGGTAGACTCTTCAGGTTGCCGTTTGATCGGCCGCGGATAAAGAGAGCTCGCACATCAGGTGCAGGGCACCGCGCAACAAGCAGAGAGGGGATCGAATCTATGGCACTGGAAGCAGACGTCAAGAAGGCGATCATCGAAGAGTACGCGACGCACCCCGGTGACACCGGATCCCCCGAGGTGCAGGTCGCAATGCTGACGCAGCGCATCAAGGACCTCACCGAGCACCT
>Ga0308158_10001116_pt1 | contig 30973 bp, 27 predicted proteins | sample PhyBR2_FD_201038 | JGI IMG/M metagenome (GOLD analysis project Ga0308158, IMG submission 201038) | Phyllosphere microbial communities from UC Gill Tract Community Farm, Albany, California, United States - DLSLB.R2 | ecosystem: Host-associated > Plants > Phyllosphere > Unclassified | place: USA... | reverse complement strand
CCAGGTAATAAACCTGTTGCAGGCCGTGCTCCCGGATCAGCGCCCGGGCTTGTTCTGAGCAATCGCCCTCGGCGCCAAAGTGCAGGAAAATAAAGTCCTGACGCAGCGCGTGCAGGCGGGCGATGGCTCGAATCAGAGTGAGTGGATCCTTGACGGAAACCAGCGCGGCGCTGGTGGCCAGCACCTTTTTGTTGCCAATCGCAAATTCGTCACGGACCTGCTGCGCATGCGCTGTGTTGATCTGCCTGGGCTCGATCGCACTGGAAATCAGGATGGGATCGATTCCCAGCCGGCGGGGTTCGGCCGCAGCCATCTGGCTGATGGCCACAAACAGATCCGCCTTGCACCACTTGCTTAAGGTGCGCCATTGTCGTTGCGGGTTGACGGGCAGGGAGGTGCGGCGGGTGAATACCAAGCGGGCCTTGCCAAAAAAACGGCGGGTGATGGCGGCCCAGGTAAGCGATCCTGCGGTTTGTGCATGGACAATGTCGAAGTCGCGGGCATGTCGCAGTAGATACAGTGCCTGTTCAAATGGTCGCTGGCGTGTCACAACCGTAAAGTTTTCCTGTTGTGCAGCCTGTGCCAGTGGCTGGCCGTCACGGGCCAGCAGGCTCACTTGGTGGCCGGCATCCCGGAATGCCCGCATGCAGTAGAGCGTCTGGCGTTCACCGCCGCGCCAGCCTTTTTCGAAATTGATCTGCAGGATTTTCATGATGTTTGTGATGGTATCGAGTCAGCCGGGCGGCCTGGCCTGCCGGGTGCGTGACCACAGGCAGGCATACTTGTTAAATACCGATTGCGCGGCCATGACCGACAGCAGAAAGCCGGCCCTGCCATCCAGTATACCCAGGCGCAGGAAATAGGTTCTGAAAAAACGCGCGACGGCATGCAAGGTGGCGGTTGCCAGCGATCCCTTCTTGCCGGCGGCTTCCCGCTGTTCTGCCCAGGCAATGGCATAGCCTGCCGATTTGCGCAGATGCTCATCGACCGTGGCGTAGGTATAGTGCAGCAGATCGCCTTGCAGTGTTTCCAGTTTCGTCCCGGGTGGCAGGACAAGCGATTCATGCACCAGGGCATTGTCGTATTGCGTGAGGGTCCTGGGATGCAGTCGTTCCACATGTCCGGGATACCAGCCGCAATGACGAATGAATTGGCCGAACGCCCAGCTCAGTCTTGCCACTTGGTATATGGTGTTGTCCGGAGGATTTTGCAGCACCGCTTCAATGCTGGCGCGCAGTTCTGGTGTGACGCGCTCGTCGGCATCCAGCCACAGGATCCAGTCTGCGGTCACATGCGTTTGCGCGCGCTGCCGTTGCGGACCAAAGCCCGGCCAGTCGGTGCTGCTGTAGAAAGCCTGCGTGTAACGGCGGGCGATCTGTTCAGTGGCATCGGTGCTGCCCGAGTCCAGGATCACGATTTCATCGACCCAGCCTGCGACCGAATCCAGGCATGCGGCCAGGTTTTGCGCTTCGTTCTTGACGATCAGCGCAACGGCCAGTGTGACGCGTCGGGTGGGATGGGCTGCTTCAGCAGGCATCGGTGTCGAGACCTTTTATATAGCGGAACAGATTGATGATAACGGCGATTATAACCAGTGCGCTGGCAAAGCCCATGACATACATGGGGCCGCGTACCGGATCGACATGAAAACTGATGGCCACGCAGGCTGCGCCGATACCCTGGCCGAACAGGCGGGTGGTTGCCTGTACGCCACCGGTGGCGCCGCTGCGCTTCAAGGGGGTGGACAGCAGCATGGCGCGGTTATTGGGTGTTTGAAAAAAGCCAAAACCCATGCCGGCCACAAACATGGGAGCGACGTAATACCACAGGGAAATATCGGCAGGCAGCGCCATCAGGGCAATGATGCCGATGGCCATCAGGGCGGCGCCAATGCCAGCCAGCAGTGAGGCCTTGAAATATCGGCATAGCTTTGCTGAAAGCGACGCGATAACGACACTGCCGACCGGCCAGACCCCGAACAGCAGGCCGACCTTTTGCAGCGGCATGCCCAGATTGTGTTGATAATAAAAAGGCAGCGCCAGCATGGATATCATCTGCGCAGTAAACGTGAGCGCAGAAACGATGACGGCGTACTTGAATATCGGAAAGCGAAACAGGTCAACCGGCACCAATGGCGTTGCCTGCGGCAGTGAACGTCGTATTAGCACATAGCCGCTGATGGCAGCCAGGCCCAGCATGAACAGGCCTCGGCCGGGATTGCGGCCGATGGCATCCAGGCCGATCAGCAACAGCGCGAAGGTAAAAATATTCAGTACGGCGCTCAGGTAATCGAAGCGACCTTTGCTGCGCGAGGCCGCTTCCGGCAAATAGCCGGCGGCATACATGGCAAACAGGCAGATAGGCACGGTAAAGCCGAAGATCCACTGCCATGAGGCGACTGACAAAATGGCAGCACCGACCGACGGGCCAACGACGGACATGACGCCGACCGTCATGGCGTTGATGCTGATGCCTGCGGCCAGCTTGTGAGCCGGATAAATGTGGCGCACCAGTCCGCCAAACAGGCACATCATGGACGCGGCCCCCAGCCCTTGCAGCATGCGGGCGGCCACCAGGCTATGCAGGTTGCCGGACAACGCGCACAGCAGGGAGGCAATGGTAAAAAGTGCAAGCCCCAGCCGAAACATGAGCTTGAAACCGACGCGCTCGGCTACTGCTGACAGTGGCAGCAGGGTAGCCATCACGGAAATCGTATAGGCGTTGACGATCCAGATCGAATCGGCCTCGCCCACATTCAGTTCCCTTGAAATCGTCGGCAGGGCGATGTTGGCGATATTGGCGTCCAGTACAGTGACGCCAATGCAGCACAGCAGTGCGCCCGCTGCCCACTGACGGGCCGGGGCCGGCAGGCCGGTAGAATTTCTGGGTGCTGCCGCCGGGGCTGGCGTGTCGGGATTGCGGGTGGGGGCTTGGTTCATGCCATCAATCTTGTTTCTTTGTCGGACGTGTCCAGTTCTCCACGGTTGTCTGGCGGGTGCGCGAGAGTGTGAGTTTGTCGGCTGGTGCATCTTTGGTTAGCGTGGTGCCCGCGCCCAGCGTTGCGCCTTTGCCGACGGTCACAGGAGCGACCAGTTGCGTGTCCGAACCAATGAACGCGCCATCTTCAATAATGGTTTTGAATTTGTTCACGCCATCGTAATTGCAGGTAATGGTGCCTGCGCCGATATTGACCTGTGCACCGATATCGGCATCGCCCAGGTAACTCAGGTGGTTGGCCTTGCTGCCCTGGCCCAGCGTGGTCTTTTTCAGTTCGACAAAATTGCCTACGTGAGACTCTGCCGCCAGCTCTGTGCCCGGGCGCAGTCGCGCATAGGGGCCGATCTTGACGTTCTCGGCAGCGTTGGCCTGTTCCAAATGGCTGAATGCCTCTACTCGGGTGCCAGCGCCCAGCGTGACATTGCGCAGAACGCAATGTGGGCCCACGCGTACACCATCGGCCAGGGTAACCTTGCCTTCAAACACGCAGCCGACATCAATAAACACATCGCGTCCGCAGTCGAGCGTACCGCGCAGGTCAAAGCGGGCCGGATCAGCCAGCGTGACGCCCTGGACCAGCAGGCGCTGTGCCTGTTCGGCCTGCCAGGCTCGTTCAAGTTGCGCCTGCTGTACGCGACTGTTGACGCCCAGCGTTTCCCAGTTTGCATCGGGCTGGGCGGCATTGACGGGTACGTTGTCCTGGACCGACAGTGCAATGGTATCGGTCAGATAATATTCGCCCTGCGCATTATTGTTGTTGATGCGGCTCAGCCAGTCTTTCAGCTTTGCGGTGGGAGCCGCCAGAATGCCTGTGTTGACTTCGCAGATTTTATGTTCCTGCTCGGTTGCATCCTTGTGTTCGACGATCCGCTGCACCTGGCCACTTTCGTTGCGGACGATGCGTCCGTACCCTGTCGGGTCCTGCAGTGTTTCGGTTAGTACGGCCATGCCATCGGCGCGCGCCTGCAGCAGGCGCTTTAACGTGGCTGGCTGCACCAGGGGCACGTCGCCATACAGCACGATGGTGGTATCGGAGTCCTGTTCGCCACCAACCAGTAGCGGCAGGGCCTGCTGGACTGCGTGGCCGGTTCCGTACTGGGGTTGTTGCAGGGCGTATTCAATGTCGGTCTGGTCGGCAAAGGCTTTCTTGACTGCGTCGGCGCCATGTCCGACCACGACAATGATGCGATCGGGGGATAGTTGCCGGGCGCTGTCGATGACTTGCGCCAGCATGGGCTTGCCAGCCAGAGTATGCAATACTTTGGGCAGATCCGATTGCATGCGTTTACCCATACCTGCTGCGAGAATGACGATATTTAACATAGATAGACGTGTCGTAAAGTTTGAAATGAGTTAAGGGGGCGATAAAAAAATGGGGAAGTGATTATGCCTTCCCCGTTAGCTTGTAAGTATCAGGAACTGCGGCGTGCTGCCGTGCTGCGTTTTGCCGCGGGCCGGCTGGCCGTCGCGCGTTTTTTTGTCGCCGGCTTGACCGGCTCCTGCGGCTCTACTGGCTCATCGGGTTCGGGGCCGGGCGGCGTTTTGACGGGGGAGGGCTCTTTGTGCATTGCCTGCGTGGCCTGGGTCGCTACCTGGGCCAGTTGGGTAAACTGTCCCTGCAGCATGTCCCACCAGGCCTGCGATGCCTGGCTGACTGAATCGTTGGCAAAACCGGCGTTGTCGTTGGCCGTCGTGTTTTCTTCGTGAGCAGAGGTGGTTGTGCGTGGGGGTGTTGCCGCATCGGGCTGCGCCGACTTTTTCAAGCCGAACAGGTCGTCCAGCGAGCGATCCTGGTTCTGCGTCTGCAGGGTGTCAACAAATGTCTTCAAGGTATGAATACTGGCGCGCTGGATTTCCAGTCCCTGAATGGTGCCCGAGAGCATGGACAGGTTCATGGTCAGCCAGCTTTCTATGCTTTTGAGTTCCTGGATGCGCTTGTCCAGTTCTTCCGGGTTCAGGGCGGGGGGCATGGCAAAGACCGGATTGCTTGCCTGCTGAACTTGTGCAAACTGCTGCCAGGCCTTGCTCATCATGTCCAGGCTTTGCATGATGGGATTGCTGGCGCTGTCCGGCCCCAGGCCGGGCCGATCAAACGGGTTGCTGCTTGTCATGAGGTTCTCCCTGATTTTGCGGCTGCGCGCGAAACCGCGCGAGCAATGTTTCGGATGTACGGCTCAGCATGCCTTCCAGTATAACAAGTGCAGCTTCCAGTGTGATCTGTCTGTCGGCAATCATTTGCACGGCCTGCTGCTGGCTGACGATGCGAATCTCCGATACCTCGCCGTCCATGTTCCGCGGCGTGGCGTGAGGCGGCAGGATGCAGTCACTGACCAAAATGTCCTCTACCTGGTAGCCTTCGGGCAGGCGACGGTGCATGCGCAACAGCGTGCGCAATGGCGTACGGCAGCTCAGCACGTCTTCATTGAGTCCGGCCTCTTCGAAGGTTTCGCGCAGCAGCGCGTGTTCAAAGTCTTCCGAACCGTTGGCAAGGCCGCCGGCCAGCGTATCCCACATGCCCGGATCACTGGCTTTGGTCATGGCGCGCTTTGCTATATACAGTTGCAGGTCCGGCGTCCAGGCATTCAAATGAACGGCATGGGTCAGCAGGCCCAGGGGGCGCATGGCAGCACGCTCCATTTTTGCAAGATCTTCCCCTTCGGCATATACTGTGAGCAGCTCATCGCGCCAGGTTTTAAGCAGGCCCGCATCGCGCAGAATAATGGCGATATCGGCCAGCATTGGCTCCAGTTCGAAGCGGGGCGTACCAGGATCGACAAAGTGTACGGCGGTCGCGGTGGTGCGCACTTGCGGCAGATGGCCAATGGCCTTGAGCGCCTGTGGCGTAATAAAGCCGGCCAGTTTGCCGGCAATGGTCAGCGGCAGCGAGTATTCAGGCGGCACTTCCTGTATGGATTGCAACAGGGCGGCGTAAAGGGCGGGGATTCGGTTCAAAGTTGCATCGATGTCGTGTCAAACATGCAACGATTGTATTCGCAAAAAGTTCGCAGGCAGGTTCGCTGTCGCTTTTATATGGTTAAATGAACTATCTTTGACACAGATTAAGGCGTCTTGGGTATAATCCTGTACCGCAAAGGGTTATGATTGCTTCGCTTTTTATGCGGCTGCCGTCAGCTACGATAATCAGGCGCGATCCGATCAGTTTCATACGAAAAAACGGAACAGCGCACAAAAATGAGGTCAACATGAAGAAGTTGCAAGGTTTACTTGGTCTTGGAGCGCTCCTGCCAGCCTGTACGGCGTGGGCTCAGGTCCAGGATATGCCAGGTGGTCCTAAGGTATTGCAAGTCAATCTGCATAAGGGTGTCACCGAAATAGCCGAAAGCATGTACAGTCTGCACATCATGATGCTGATTATCTGTACTGTAATTTTTATTGCCGTTTTCGGCGTCATGTTCTACTCAATCTGGGCGCACCGCAAATCCAAGGGTTTCAAGGCTTCCGTATTCCATGAGCACATGGGCGTGGAAGTGGCCTGGACAGTGGTTCCGTTCATTATCGTGATCGCGATGGCCCTGCCGGCAACGAAAACCGTGGTTGCAATGAAAGATACCAGCAGCGCTGATATCACAGTCAAGGCAACCGGCTACCAATGGAAATGGGGTTACGAATACCTGGATGGCAAGGCCAAGGGTATCAATTTCATTTCCAATATGACAACGCCTTACGATCAGATCGAAGGCCGCGCCGAGAAATCCAATACTTACCTGATGGAAGTGGATAACGAACTGGTTGTTCCCGCAGGTAAGAAAGTCCGCGTCGTGATCACTGCCGACGACGTCATTCACTCATTTTTTGTACCTGAGCTTGGTGTGAAACAGGATGCCATTCCCGGCTTTCTGCGTGATGCCTGGTTCCGCACCGACAAGGTGGGTACTTATCGCGGCCAGTGTGCCGAGCTGTGTGGTCAGAACCATGCCTTCATGCCAATCGTAGTCCGCGTCGTTTCTCCAGAGGATTATGACAAGTGGATTGCAGAGCAGCAGAAAGTAGCAGCACAATGAAAATGACATTCGGAACTTTATATTCGCAATATTGCGCCTGTGATATCTGCAAGCCAGGCACGCAGCAGGCAAGGAGTCAAAAATGAGTAGTACAGTAGTGGGTCACGCTCCTGATCATCACGGACACGATGACCATCACCACGCAGCCCCAACAGGCTGGCGCCGCTGGCTGTTCGCCACCAATCACAAGGATATCGGTACGATGTACCTGTTATTCTCGTTCATCATGCTGCTGGAGGGCGGCGCGCTGGCGTTGCTGATTCGTACCGAGCTGTTTGAGCCGGGGATACAGTTCTTCCAGCCTGATCTGTTCAACCAGTTCACCACCATGCACGGCCTGATCATGATTTTCGGTGCGATCATGCCTGCGCTGGTTGGATTTGCCAACTATATGATTCCGTTGCAGATCGGCGCGTCCGATATGGCTTTTGCGCGGATGAATAACTTTAGCTTCTGGCTGCTGCCTGTCGGCGCCATTTTGCTGACCGGCTCGTTCTTTGTTCCTGGTGGCGCCACTGCTGCCGGCTGGACACTTTACGCACCGCTGTCGCTGCAAATGGGTCCTGGCATGGACATGGCCATTTTCGCCGTGCACATCCTGGGTGCCTCGTCCATCATGGGTGCGATCAATATTATCGTGACCATCCTGAATATGCGCGCGCCTGGCATGACATTGATGAAAATGCCGCTGTTCTGCTGGACATGGCTGATCACGGCGTTCCTTCTTATCGCTGTTATGCCGGTGCTGGCTGCTGCCGTTACCATGTTGCTGACCGACCGTCATTTTGGCACAGGCTTTTTCAATGCCGCTGCTGGTGGTGATCCGGTTCTGTATCAGCACATATTCTGGTTCTTCGGTCACCCTGAAGTGTATATTATGATTCTGCCGGCCTTCGGTATTGTGTCGGCCATCATTCCTACCTTCTCACGCAAGCGCCTGTTTGGTTATGCGTCCATGGTGTATGCGACTGCCGCGATTGCCGTGCTGTCGTTCATCGTCTGGGCCCACCATATGTTTGCAACGGGTATGCCGGTGACCGGACAGTTGTACTTCATGTATGCAACCATGCTCATTTCCATTCCTACAGGCGTGAAAGTGTTCAACTGGGTTGCCACCATGTGGCGCGGTTCGCTTACCTTCGAAACGCCCATGCTGTTCTCCGTCGGCTTTATTTTCGTGTTCACCCTGGGTGGCTTTACCGGTCTGATTCTGGCCGTTGCGCCAATTGATATTGCTGTACACGATACCTATTATGTTGTGGCTCACTTTCACTACGTGCTGGTAGCCGGATCGCTGTTTGCCCTTTTTGCCGGTACCTATTACTGGCTGCCAAAATGGACAGGCCGTATGTATAACGAGAAACTGGGCAAGATCCATTTCTGGTCTACCATGCTGTCTTTCAACCTGACGTTCTTCCCGATGCACTTCCTGGGACTGGCCGGCATGCCGCGTCGTTATGTCGATTACGCACCGCAGTTTACGGACTTCCACCAGATCGCCACTATCGGTGCCTTCTGGTTCGGATTCTCGCAATTGCTGTTTTTGTACATCATTTTGAAAACATATCGTGGCGCTGGCGAGACTGCGACTGCCCAGGTATGGGAAGGCGCAGAAGGACTGGAGTGGACACTGCCATCTCCGTTGCCGTTCCATACCTTTGAAACGCCGCCTGTTGTCAAGTAACATCGCGTTATGACACCAGAGCAAAAACGTAGGAACAGGATTGTTGGTTTGATCCTGGCCGGATTGGTAGTTGCAATCTTCCTGTGGGCGATTTTCGGTCATGTACTGTCCGCGGCTTAACGCCGCTGACAAATGGGAAGGATGTAGCTATGAGTGAAGATTTACGGGATTTGTCCAAGAGAAAGCTCAACTTCTTTCAGACCATGAAAGCAGTGCTGTGGGGGCTGTTCGGCGTGCGCCGCGGCTCGGGCTATCAGGATGACATTTCCCGGTTGAATCCGGTACATCTGATCCTGGGTGGCATCATAGCGACAGTCCTGTTTATTATTTTATTGGTGATGGTGGCGCGCTGGGCGATAACCAGCCTCACCTAGTTGGTCAAAGCGTTCCATGAGGGAGAACATTATGAGTGCGAGCCACTCGGTTCAGGTAAAAGAAGCACCGTATTATTACGTGCCGGCCGATTCGGCCCATCCAGTTAAGACAAGTGCCATAATGCTGATCATTTTGATCGGCGCGGTGACCTGGATTAACAAAGTGCCTTACGGGCAGTATCTCGTACTGTTTGGGCTGCTTGCCCTGTTTGTCGTGCTCTACCAATGGTTTGGCGATGCCATCCGTGAATCAGAGGCGGGCATGAACAGCAAGCGTATCGACCTGTCTTACCGCTGGGGTATGGGCTGGTTCATCTTCTCTGAAGTGATGTTCTTCGCCGCTTTCTTTGGCTCGCTTTGGTATGCGCGTGAAGTGACTACGCCCTGGCTGAGCGACATGGATCACCAGTTGCTGCTGTGGCCCGGCTTTACCGGCCAGTGGCCCAACTTGGGTCCAGCGGGCATCGTAAGTCATTTTGAAACAGTAGGTCCTTTCTGGCTGCCAACAATCAACACGCTGTTGCTGTTGTCTTCAGGCCTGACACTGACCCTGTCTCACCATGCATTGCGTGCCGACCATCGTAAAAGCGCTATTTTGTGGCTGTTCATTACCATTGTTCTGGGCTTCACATTTGTGTTCTTCCAGGCCGAGGAATACATTCACGCCTATTCCGAACTGAATCTGCGTTTTGATTCCGGTATTTACGGTTCACTGTTTTATATGCTCACCGGCTTTCACGGCTTCCACGTGCTGCTCGGTGCAACCATGCTGACTGTCATTCTGATCCGCCTGATTCGCGGTCACTTCACTGCCGATCATCACTTCGGTTTTGAGGGTGCTGCCTGGTACTGGCACTTTGTGGACGTGGTCTGGCTGGGTCTGTACCTGTTCGTTTACTGGTTCTGATTTACCCAGCGGTTCGATAAAAGGCAAAGGGTCGGAAAACCGACCCTTTGCTGTTTCAGCGCAACGGGGTGCTGTTACAGCAAAGCGCAGTCATTGGCGGTATGATGTTTAACGTGGTGTTGATAGCATAGCGGTGCCCAAACAGGCTTGCATTGAAGCTGGCTCAGGCTGGTTTGACGCGGGTAAAAACGCGCTGACCAGCCCCTGGGCGTGTAACCGGGCCGTGTTCCGGAACGCCGTTTTAACGAGTAGGCTGATCAATGCCCGTGCTGTCGATCCATCCCATGTAATGGGCAAACAGGACGAACAGAAACAGCGCAATGGACAGTGCAATACGCAGGGTAAGTGCGTTGACTGTGCGATTGGTTGTGCCTTTGTCGCGCATAAGGTAGAAAAAGGCCGATGCCAGACTGCCTATGATCGCAAGAAAGGCGAGTCCGATAAAGATACGCATGGGTTAACTCCTGACTGGAATAGAATATTGTAGTAATGAAACGGAAATTAATAAACTGGAAAACAGTAACGATGCTGATTCTGCTGGCATTGCTGACTGTGATTTTCGTTTCTCTGGGTCGATGGCAGTTGCATCGCGCCGACGAGCGCCGCGCGACTGCGCAGCAGATTGAAAGCGGGCAGGCTCTGCCGCCGCTGGCCATTGACAAGCATATTCCGTCTTCCGATATTGTGGCATGGCGTCCTGCAACAGTCGCCGGCCATTGGCTAGGCGCCTTCAGTGTATTGGTCAATCGCAACCAGAACGGTCGCCCGGGCTATTGGCTTGCCACCCCCCTGTTGCTGGACAATGATTCGCGTGATGCGGTATTGGTATTGCGCGGCTGGTTCCCTCAAGTGCTGACGCCGTCCGCCATGCCTGAATTTGCCTTGCCTGAAGGCAGGCAGACGGTAAGCGGTGAGATCGCTCTGCGGGTGCCGCGCCTGTTCGAACTATGGAGTTTGGGCAAGGCCGTGGCGCAGTTGCCTGAACAGATTCCCCAAAGCAGCGGACCGCTGCCTCAGGTGCAGAATCTGGATTTGGCCGAATTTGGCAAGGCCAGTGGCTTGAATATGCTGCCACTGGTGGTGCTGCAAACCGGTTCCTCCGAGCAGGGGCTGGTGCGAGATTGGCCGCATCCTTCTATTGATGCGGATAAGAATATCGGCTATGCATTGCAATGGTTCTGTTTTGCCGCCATTGCCGCCCTGGCCTTGTTGATCAGCCTGATCCGGCTGCGTCTGAAAAGTACAAAGGAAATGTCGTCGTCATGAATACCAACCGTCCATCGTCATCCGGGACTCCCACGCAGTCGGGCGCAAAGCGTTCCAATATGCCCCTGTACCTGATTATTCTGAGCTGTATCGTGCCCATGATTGCAGCTGCGTTGCTGTACTATGTGCCTTCCCTGAGACCAGACGGTGCGACCAATTACGGCAATTTTGTTCAGCCACAGCGGCCCATGCCCTCGTCAGAAGCGCTCAGCCTGGCCACGCTGGATGGCAAGCCTTTCGATCTGAATACCCTCAAAGGCAAGTGGCTGCTGGTCACCTCCGATGGCGGCGCCTGCCCGGATTCATGCGCACAGAAACTGCATTTCACCCGCAACGGGCACGCCAGTCAGGGCAAGAATGTCAACCGCATTCAGCGGATCTGGTTTGTGACAGATAATCAGCCTATTCCGGAAAAAGTGCTGGAAGCGTACAAAGGCACGATCATGTTACGGGTCGATCCCAAGGCGCTCAGCGATTTTCTGCTGGACGAAGCCGATCGTGCAGGGGATGCGGTTGCGGTCGAAAAGAAAATGGATTCCTACCTGTGGATTATCGACCCCAATGGCAACCTGATTATGCATTACCCCGGCAATGAGTCTGATCCCGTGCGTTTTCGCGGTGATCTGGCCAAATTGCTGCACGCCTCGACCATCGGCTGATGCATATGAACACGGTAACTGAACGGATTCGCAGCCGCTATCGCAGGCTGGTGTTTCTGACCTGGTTTTTTACGCTGGATCTGATTATGTTCGGCGCCTTTGTACGCCTGACCGATTCAGGGCTGGGCTGCCCAGACTGGCCGGGTTGTTACGGCAAGGCCAGCCCTTTGGGCGCTTCCGAACATATTGCAAATGCACTGCAGCAGCAACCTTTTGGCCCGGTGTCCATGTCAAAGGCCTGGATCGAAATGATTCACCGCTACTGGGGTACGTTGCTGGGGATGATGATTATTGCGATTGTGTACATGGCATGGCGCTATCGCCGTGAGCTTGGCAGATCGCCGGTGCTGGCTACCGCTACCCTGATCGCTGTCTGCCTGCAGGGCGCCTTCGGGGCCTGGACCGTGACGCACAAGCTGATGCCGCTGGTTGTGACCACGCATCTGGTGCTGGGCATGCTGCTGCTGGCCATGATGACCTGGCTGGCCGCCCGTGAAAAGCCCCATGTGGGCATTGCCGCGCGTGCGCGTGCCTGGCGGCCATTGATGGCGTTGGGGTTCATCGTGCTGATTGTGCAGTTGTTTCTGGGGGGCTGGGTCAGCACCAATTACGCGGCGCTTGCCTGCATGGATTTTCCCACCTGTCATGGCGCGTGGGTGCCCGAGATGGACTATCGGGGCGGTTTTTCCCTGGTGCGGGCGTTGGGTGAGCTGCCGACCGGTGAAATTATTTCTCAGGAAGCGCTGACCGCGATACACTGGACGCATCGCAATTTTGCTTTTTTTGTTTTTGTTTTCCTGTTTGCGCTGGCTTTTGTAGCGCGTCGGGAAGCCGGTCTGAAAGCGCCAGCCCATTTGCTGATCGGGCTGCTTATTGTTCAGGTGCTGACCGGCCTGACAACCATTTTCTTTCAATGGCCATTGCTTATCGCGGTACTGCACACAGGGGGTGCTGCCGGGCTTACCATAGCCTGCGTGACCCTGCTGGTGCGTATGTCCCGCGGTGGTAAAGGGTCGTTTTTGCCACTATGACAACTGCTATCCATCCTGATGCCGGACTGTTGCGACAGTACCTGGTCCTGACCAAGCCACGCGTAACCCAATTGGCCGTGTTTTGTGCGGTCATCGGTATGTTCCTGGCCTCGCCAGGTTTGCCGCCGGTGCAGATTCTGATTGCTGCAACGATTGGAATCTGGTTGCTTGCTGCTGCTGCGTTTGCCATCAACTGCCTGATCGAGTTCGAGATTGATGCGCGCATGTTGCGTACGGCACGCAGGCCGACAGCCAAGGGAACGATTACTGCGTTGCAGGTGATCATTCTATCGGGCGTAGTCGGCGGTGCCGGCATGCTGGTTTTGTATCATCTGGTGAATCCGCTGACCATGTGGCTTACCTTTGCCACCTTCATCGGCTATGCGCTGATCTATACCATTATCCTCAAGCCGCGTACGTCGCAGAATATCGTGATCGGTGGCCTGTCCGGCGCCATGCCGCCGGCATTGGGCTGGGCGGCAGTGGCCAATGCCGTGCCCGCAGAAGCGTGGCTGCTGGTGCTGATCATCTTTGTCTGGACCCCGCCTCATTTCTGGGCGCTGGCGCTGTATCGCGAGCACGATTATCGCAATGCGGGCCTGCCTATGCTGCCGGTCACGCATGGCAAAGACTTTACTCGCCTGCATATTCTGCTGTACACCTTCATGCTCCTGGTGATCACCATATTGCCATTTGTGATTCGCATGAGCGGCTATATGTATCTATCCAGCGCGCTGATACTGGGCGCCATTTTCATCGGTTATGCATACAAGCTGTACAAGGCATATAGTGACGAACTGGCCCGTAAGACTTTCCGCTATTCGATCCTTTATCTGTCCCTGCTGTTCATGGCGCTGCTGATCGATCATTGGATTTTGATGTCGGGTATTACCGGCTGATGGGCAGGGCGCCATGCAACGGCCCTGTCATAAAAAACTGGAGTTTGCAATGATGTCTTCTATGCGTTTGCGGATCGCGGCCAGGGCTGCGCTTGCGCTGACCCTCGCGGTAGTCCTGTCGGCCTGCGATAATAACGGTGGTGCCGGTACGACAAACTCAGGCGCGTCTGCTGGTGCCGCGAGTGCATTGTCAGGCGTTACCGGAACGGACATAACCGGTACGGGTTTTGGCAAGAACGTGAAACTGCTTGATCACAATGGCAAGCAGATCAACCTGCTGGACGCTTATCGCGGCAAGGTGCTGGTGGTATTTTTTGGATTCACGCAATGTCCTGACGTATGTCCGACGACCATGGCTGAGCTGGCCCAGGTGAAGGAAAAACTTGAACCGCAAGCACGCGATCTGGTGCAAGTGGTCATGATCAGTGTCGATCCGCAGCGCGATACCCCGCAGGTATTGAAGCAATATGTAGCGGCCTTTGACCCTTCCTTCATGGGATTGACCGGTTCGGATGACCAGATCGCCAAGGCGGCTTCGTCTTTCAAGGCGTATTATAAGAAGGTCGATAGCGGGAAAAGCTATACGATGGAACACAGTTCTGGGTTGTATGTTATCGATACCAAGGGAGAATCCAGGCTCCTGTTCAAGCCGAATACGCCTCCTGAAGACATTGCTGCCGATTTGCAGAAATTGCTTTGAGGCACGAAGGCCAGGAAAAAAAAGAGCGCGAAGGCGCTTTTTTTGTGTGAATCGGTCTCGTTATCGACGGATCGGTTCGTGCACCGGTGTTTCAGGTGATCAGCCAAATAGAAACCAAATGTTTCAGCGTTTAAGGTTGACTGGCTGTTTAGACCTTGCGGCATCTACACATATGATATTTTCAGGCAAACCGCTTTTGCCTGGGTAGAATGAATTGTTTCAATTCTAGGGTTAGTGCGAATATGATGACAGATTGATTATAAGTAAATTACTCCTGCCTATATCGTAAAGTATTCAATAAAATCATTCGTTTAGGTCAGAGATACAGGCCACGCACGCAGGCCGGTCCACCAGTTGAAGGACAGGCGCCGCAGTAGTGCGTTTTTCATGTACGTGTTGTTTTTATTGATGCTTTTGGTTGAGGTGCCTTTTGTATGCGACTGTAATCAAAGGGCAGGCGGGTATTTTTATCTGGACGTAAATCATGGCACTTTACAAAGGTAGTTACCGGGACAAGTTTCAGGGACCCGCCACTTATACGGTGAAGGGCATGGAACATAAGACGGTTGAAGGCATCTCAATACAAAATTATAAGCAAGGGCTGGATATTACTGTTGATTCAGGTAAGCTGAAAATCGACGCCTTGGTCTTGGTGGACCATGTAAGCGGTGTCCATCTCGATGTTGATACCGACAGAAAGACAATGAGCAAGAACTTCACGTCTACGATCGCAGGCGTTAACGTGAACGCATATGGCGTCTTTTTCCTGAGTACCGGCGCTACCAATTCATTAGGAACCGTCGTTACCAGTCATGGCGCGGCTGCATGGGTGAATTTGAATCTGTTTAAAATGCTCGTGACAGTGGTAGCGACACCGTTATCGCATAAATATGACAACCGCAGCAAAAAGAAGAAAATCTTGCACGCAATCAGGTATGTGCGAACCGGCAATGAACATGAAACCGCCAGTAAGTCAAAAGTCTCCTGACAATATCATCACTGTGAATTATGGCTTTCTATAAAAGTACCTTTACGAATGCTTATGAGCAGAATCTGACAACGGAGCTCGAGGCCGCGGAAAACATCACAGTTGATCAGCATACCGTGATGAATTACAAGAATGGCCTGACTGTCGATGCAGGCGGGCAGATCTATTATCGCAACGGCGATACGATCACATTCGAGTGTGATCAGAAAAAACTGGATTACACCTTCAGCACTAATGTAACCGGGATACAGCTGGGCGCATCGTTCGTTAACCTGCAGATGAACGGTTTGAACGTGGCTGCGGCCGCCACCCATAAAACTGAAATGGCCGGCATCTATATGCTGATGGGCGCATTTTTTTTCAATCCTTCACCGTATAAGTTCACCCACTCGCAGGCAGAGGAGAACAGCCATGTGTTTACGCCCATACTGCACGTGCTTTCCTGGGAAAAACACGTGAAAATCAAAAAGATAAACAAAAAGACCGTGTCCTTCAACGGGCTGACGATCAACGGTTGGTAGGTGCAAGATGGCAAAAATTATTGGAAATGCGACCGACCATCATGTCGGCAAAGTGGATCTTGAATATAAGAATACACTGAACAAGACAGTGGATAAGCCGTCGCTACATGAGCATAACTCTTTCCTTGCCTGGCTGACCGATACAGGGATTCATTGCAAGGCGCCAATCGTTCATGAGACCTATTACACCATTATGAAAATCAGGGCGGTAGAGGTGTCCTTGTTCATTGCCAAGATCCTGATGTCTCCGATCAATATATCGTTGTATGGATATAGCATCAATATGTCGGGGATGTACATGAACCTCTCGGGCTTGACGACAAATACCGGCAAGTACTTCCTGCTGCCGTCGCCGGTGAGGGTGCAGGCAGGTATCGCGCAATTCAAAGTGCAGGGCATCAACAAATCCCGGGCCGATTTTCTGAATGACAAGACAAAGGATATGAAACAGTTGGGCGGCATTTTCGTCTATCAGCCCACCAAAAAGAAATCGCAACACTGATCACATATGAAAACCATAAAAGCAGATCGATTCAGCCTGCTCACGCGTCCCTACTCCTGGCATGGTCGGCCGTATCTGGGCGTTGCAATCTACGCCCTGGTAGAACAAGATCAGCAGGGACATTTCCTGCAGGACGACCAGCGGATCTGGGCGGATCTGTTGCCGACGCTCGATAGCGGCGGCATGCTTGACCATATCATGCCCAAGGCGTTTCCAGAGTATTTGATTAGCGGGCATGCCTATACGGCGCATCAATCAGACAAGACGGCTTGCATGGTGCGCGCGCAAATTGGTGAGCTTGAGAAACAATTGGTGGTATCCGGACAGCGGTATTGGATCAACCAATCGATATCCACCCCCGAGCCGTTTGACGCCATGCCTATTGACTGGAGTCATGCATTTGGCGGCGAGAAGGTCGCGGCCAACCCGGCAGGCAAGGGCACGACGAAGGTAGAGGTCAACGGTATCGAGGCGATACCGCTGCCTAATATTGAGGATCCGTTGCACAGGATCGCGCACCGCCAGGACACCCCCGAGCCAGCCTGCTTCGGGCCTATCGGGTTAACGCATCCTGATCGCATCGGCATGCAGGGAACCTACAGCGAGCAATGGCATAAATATGAGTTCCCTGGGTTCCTGCCGGATATGAATCCGGAAGTATTCAATATGGCCCGATCTGATCAGCAGTGGCGCAATCGCGCCGAGCTACCCTTGGGCGAGCACTTCCAAATATGGAATATGAATGAACAGAAGCACTGCTGGGAAGGTACGCTGCCGGAACTACGGGCCCGTTGTTTCCTGAAATTGAAGCAAGCCGCTGGCAGCAATCATTCAGATGATAATGATCTGGTGGAAGTGGATAATATGGTTGCGTCGACTGTCTGGTTGCTGCCCGATACCCTGTCCATGATTGTCATGTTCCATGGGACAGTGCCAATCAGGGACGAAGAGGCCGACGACGTGGCGGTGGTCATGGGAGCAATAGAGCGGCAGAATGCGCCGCGCCCGCTTGGGCATTACCGACAAATCATGCAATATCGAATGGATCCAGAAGTGGCGTCCGAGCATTATGAGCTGGATGAAGAACTGATCACCGCAGATTTATTGCGTCCCGACATACAAGATGAATTGGCGATGCAGGAGTCCCCGTTAGCTGACCGTCTTGCGCGTTTCGTCAACACGCAAGAGACGGAGATAAAAAAATGGATGCAGACCCAGGGACTTGATTACGATGATATCTATCCACCATTTGTTGGGCCGCCGGAAGATTTTATAAATATGTCGACATTGGACCGACGAGCGAGATTGACAAAACTGGGCGTGGACGGGCGGGACCAGGCCAGGGGAATGGCCGAGCAAGCAAAGCAGGACACACCCGAACTTGGCGAATATATCGCACAAATGGATAAATACGCCGACATGGACGAGACCGATCTGGCTCAGATCCAGATCGATCACGCCGGTCCGCCCGACTTGAGTCATTTTGATATGTTGCGCGAGCAGGCTCAGGGCCAGGATCGCGCCGCGCAGGCATCAATGAGTTTGGCGACGATCGATCAGCTTAGAAAAAACACTCGCAAATCGTACTTGTATACGGCGCAATACCAGAGGCCTGCGGTCGTGCTTGACGTGGATCAGAGCACTGCTGTGAGACAGGAAGTCATGCGCCGTTATCAGTTCAATCGAGACTTGTCGGATATGGATCTGACTGGTGCGGACTTGCGCGGGATCCGTCTTAGCGGCGCGAATTTTACCGATAGTTTCCTGGAGGGCGTCAATTTCGAAGATGCGCAGTTGGAACAGATCGATTTCACGCGAGCTGTACTGACACGGGCGCGGTTCGCACGTGCACGGATGAATCGGATTGATTTCACCAATGCGAATCTTGCCATGGCGCGAATAAGCGACGCGCAGTTACGCGATTGCCTGTTTCATGAAACCAATACTGACCAGTTGTCATTCGTCGGGACGTATGTTTCGCAGGCCAGTTTGTCCAGTCTGATGCCAGAAGGGCTCATTCTGCATGATACGATATTTGAGGCGTGTCGCTTCAATGCCTGCATTATCACAGATGGCGAGGCCAGGAACCTGCAATTGAAAAACTGCGATTTATTCAAAGTGGCATGGACAGAAAGTCAGTTCGAGGGTCTCGTTGTACAGGAGGGGACGTTCAAGGATGTTTCCTGGACGGAATGCCGCTTGAACGCTTGCAGTTTTACGCAATGTAAGCTGGTCAATATTTTATTTGAAGAAGATGTCACCCTGACGGCATGCCGGTTTGTTGGCAGCCGCCTGCTGGAATGCAATTTCATGGCGGTAGACATGTCATCCAGCCAGTTCACCCGTAGCGACCTGAACGGTACTGATTTTACAAAGTCGGTGCTTCATGACTGCAATTTTGATTTTGTTGGTGCGCGCAATTGCATCTTTCATAAGGCTGAGCTGGCGGGCAGTTCGTTTCGCGGGGCAGATCTGATTCAGGCGACGTTTGAAAAGGCCGGATTGGAGGGATGCAACTTCGATCACGCGACTTTTTTCAGGACTAATGTTTCCAAGGCAAGGATAGACCCGGCGACGCGCCTGGACAAAGCCTATCGGCAGCAACTGGAACTTTATCCGATGCATCGCGATGCCGTCGATATGGAGGCGTTGTTTGGCCATGGCTAGGGTGTTGCTGGAACGATTCAAAACGAGAGGAGAACCGTGCTCGGAACAGGATTTTTCGGGCCAGGATGTGCGTGCCATGGATCTGTCGGGCATGGCATTTGATCATGTGAATTTTCGTGGTGCCGATTTATCCGGCTGTGTCCTGACTGCCTGCACGTTCATTGATTGCTGCCTGGACGATGCGCGCATGGATGGCGTGCAATTGACAGACAGCGTGTTCACGCAGTGCGATCTGCAGCGAGCCAGTTTGCAAGTGGCCCGGATACACGACGCGGCGTGGAACGAGGTCAACCTGAAAGGCGCGGACCTGAAAGACGCCCACATCGATAGCACGATTTTCCAGGCCTGTTGCTTTGACAATTGCAGTCTGCATGTCGCCAGCTTTTCCAAAAGTGTTTTCAAGGATTCGTCTTTTGTGAACGCGGAATTTGGCAAAAGAGAGCTGGATCGCCTGGTTTTCTACGAAACCGACCTGCGTCGAACCCGGTTCCTTAACCAGCAGTTCAAGCAAATGATGTTCATTGGCTGCAACCTGCAAGGACAGCAGTTTTCAGACCGGGTATTCGTGGCATGCCAGTTCACTGAAGCCTTGCTGAACGATTGCTTGTTTGTTGGCGCAACCCTGTCGCAATCGGTCTTTGCCAAGGCGGATTTATCTGGCGCCGATTTGAGTCGCGTTCAGGGTCAATATACTTTGTTCGCAGAGGCCACGATGCACGGTATGCGCGCATACGAAGCCGATCTGGAAAAAACAGTCTGGACTGACGCCGCATTGATGCAGGCCGATTTCAGGCATGCTCGCCTTGGCTACGCGTCGTTCGAAAGGGCTGACTGCAGTGGAGCCGATTTTAGCCAGGCGGCGCTGGTTTATGCCAGGTTCGATTATGCCTTGCTGGAACGCACCGTTTTTAGCGGCGCCAGCTTCGAATATACTTCGATGCACGGCGTCAGCGGCACCGATCCATGGCTGGCGGTTAAGCCCGGCGTGGCTTCGGTAGACCAGGCGTTGAGAGACGCCGAATTGCATGCGTTGCGCATGCGCTCCGAAATTTGACAGAAAAGACAGGAACAAAACATGTACAACATTACTTCATTAGGCGGCGGATATTTGGGATTTCCGGACTGCTGTAAAACGCCGCCAGCCATGCTCCCCATCCCTTACCCGAACTTCGGGACGCACTTGTTGGCGCCTAACCCCTGCTTTCGCCTGCTGTTTTGTTGTGCTCCCGTGCATAACAAAGGCACCAAGAAAATTATCTCTTTCGGTGATCAACCTGGCGTTGCCGGCGGTATTGCCTCGCAGGTTTTTATGAGCCAGACCTCGCATCTGGCCAATTACTCGACAACCTATAAATTGAATAATAAACCGTCGGTCAGGCTATCAGGTGTAGAAAAGAGTAATCGCAGAAACGTTATCGTGATGGATATCATTCCTAGTTTCCAATTTAAAAACCAGTGTTTCGCGGGATGATGCCGTATCAGGGGAGATCAGATTGCGGGGGCGCAATATCAGTTCGGGCAACGCCGTCGCCGTCGGATTCAAACATTATTATCGCTTGTTCTTGCTCGGCGAGATAGCGCAACGGCAGGATCTGGCCCGCGGTAATGCGTATGTGATCTGGCAGCAGGGAGCGGATCACGACGGGCGTTGCTGAAAACGACGTTTGCAATGTGATATCGTAAAACTCATCGGTATAGGTTTGCTCGCCAGCCCGCTCGATGTGCAGCACCGTGCCCGAGGCCGGTGCCCCATCCCGGAGTATTTTGTGTTTCAGCGTCTGCTCATCGCGCAAGGCTGTCCTGGCCTTGAGCAAATAAGGCAGTGATAGCATCCATAAGCCTAGCGCCAGTGCGTAACCGGCCGGGTGGGTCGTGGTCACCCAGGTCGCGACAACGACGATGATCGCAGCCGTTTGTGAAAAGAGCAAGAGATAGAACCACTTGCGGGGAATATCGAGTCGACGTTGCTGGCCGTTTTTTAGAATCATGGCTGCTCCGTTGCGTCGTGGCGTCCGGATGTCAGCAGCGCTTGTGCTGGGGCCGGCGCCACGGATGGGCGTGCTTTGGCATCGTCCGTGTCGTTGTTGCTATCGGCAGCGGTATCGGTACGCAACCCCGACTCCGGCGAGGCAGTGTCGGCGCCGTCGGAAGTGGTGCCACTGTCACTATCATTATTTGCGGTAGCATGTGTGCCGGCAGCATCCGTCGCAGCGCGTGCCGGCTCGTCTGTTTCTTGTTTACCCGAAATTCCCCCTGGGGCGGCGGCGGTTTCCGATTCGTCCATACCGTCTGTTGCATTTACCGATTTGGCAGCATATTGCTCCCACACTTCCAGCGCCCGCAGCCGATGTTTGACCACCAGGTCAATTTTTTCCTTGATATCAGGGAATTTTTTCATCAACGCATGAAAATCCCGTGCCTGCAGGAACAGCAGTTTGGAGTAGCCCATGGATCGCACGCTTTGCGTCAGGGTCTTATCGGTGAGCATGCTCAACTCACCCAGCATTTCACCTGAGCCCAGTTCCACGCGGGAAGAGTCGGGTAGCGTGATCAGAACCGCCCCGGAGGCGACAAAGAACATCAGTTTGTGGCCGTACCGGTCAACTTGCGGGACCGTTTGATTAGGCAGCATCAGGCGGGGCCGCAGCAGCTTGCTCAACTGCGTCAGGGCGGTATCGTCCATCTCTTCGAACAGTGGCACGCGTTTGACCAGTTCCTTGGCGCTGAGCGACACGTCCAGGCTGGGATGGCGAAACAGCGGCTCCCAACGTTGATTCACCTGGGCAATCAGGTTGTTATAGACTTCCTTGGTAATCAGCGACTGTTCGAGCATTTCGTTATAGCGCGTCACTTCCAGTGAGCGGGCAATCCTGGCCAGATAATCTTCCTGGGTCCAGTGCGCATAGACCGGATAAGTCAGGTTCAGGGCGCTCAAGGCGGTGTCGATCGTGTGCAGCCTGGCGACCAGGATGCGTTCTGCCTTGCCGGCAATTTCCTGTCCCAGCAGGGGCCTCAGGTCATCGCGGCAGAAGCGGATCAACTGGCTGACCACTGAGTGTTTGCTGATTAGTTTGATAATCCGCTGGGACAGTTCATGAGCCAGCCAGGGGCTGAAATTGAAATTGGTCTGCATGCGCAAGGCTATTTTGAACGCACTCGTATAACGTATGTCATAGCGCAGCGCGCGGGTGTAAGCTCGTGCGCCACCGGCACGGGCAGCATCGCCCAGATTCTCGGCATTGGACAGCAGGGTCTGGGCCGCCTGCCAGGGAATCAGCTGTTTCTTTAGCGAATCAAAAAACAGTTCTTCTTCCCGGTTGGAAATGATCGCCAGCGCGACAGAGAGTCGATCACCCTTGCTCAGATAGTCGGTGTCGTCTTTCTGAATGTCGGCCATCCCCTTGGCAAAGATGGCATCCACCTGTTGTTTGGCGCTGGCCTCCATTTTGAGCAGGCCGGCCAGTTCGTCGGTCTGTTCCTTGACGTCATCCAGGGCAATCACCAATGCCTGGTTGCGCAGCCCTTGCTCTACCGGACTGAGCTGATCCAGCCCAAGCCTGGAAATTAGCGGGCGCAGGGTAAGACCGTTGATCAGCAGTGTTGCCAGCACGTAGCAGGTGGTTGCCGCAGCGACAAAATGACGCACATCGGCCGGAATTGCCGTCTGCTCCGTGACCGCCAGCGCCAGTGCAAGCGAGATCGCGCCCCTTAAGCCGCCCCAGCACATGACTGCGCGAAAAGGACGACTCACATAAGTCGACATTTTGAACATTGTCAGCAGGGGAATGACGCCAAAGACGACTGCAGCACGGGCGGCAAGCGTGGTGATGAACAATAGGACAACCAGCAAGACCTGCTTGAAATCCAGGTCAACGACCAGTCGCGGGATAAGCATGGCTGCCAGAATGAAAATCAGCGAATTGGCCCAGAACCCGAACTGCTCCCATGCGTGCCCAAGCTGCTCGAAGGTGGAGGGTGACATCCGCGTGCGGCCTGCCGAACCCACAACCAGGCCTGCCACCACAGTAGCCACGACACCGGAAACATGGAAATAATGCTCGGAAATAAAGAACGTCAGATAGGCGGTGCAGATGGTCAGGCTGATCTCGGCAGTGGGCCAGCCGCGCATGTAATGAAAAAGCCGGCAGGTAATATGGCCAAAAATGAAGCCGATGAGGCCGCCAATCAGGAAGCTGTACAGAAAGTGACCAGCGATGTTTTCAATACTGAGCGGGGCATCGCGGGTAATAACGGATATGAAAACGGTGTACAGGGCAATGGCCGCAGCGTCATTGAGCAGGGACTCGCCTTCTACCAGTGTGGTCAGGCGCTTGGGCGCGCCCACTTCGCGAAAGATGCCGACCACGGCCACCGGGTCGGTAGTGGCCACAATGGCACCAAGCAGCAGGCACACCGCCAGGCTGTAACCTGAGAACTCGGCCATGATCATGCCGACGCTCACGGTGCAGACCAAAACGGCCACAATGGCCATGGTCAGTATCGGGCTGATGTCGACCATAATGCGACGCACATTCATCGCCATGGATGTTTCAAATAGCAGGATGGGCAGGAAAACAATCAGAAAGGTCTGGGATGAAATGGAAAACCCGTGCAGGGCATGCAGGAAATCGCCAATGAAGGGCCAGTGAATGCCATTGGCCTGAACGATCAGTCCCAATGCGCCGCCTAAAATTGCGAGCGTGACCGTGTGCGGCAAACCCAGCCGGCTTGCCAGCGAGGGCATAAAACAGGCAATCGTCAGCAGCCCGGCCAGTGCAAATACGAAGTATTGGATTTCCATGCGAGAACATTTCTGGTACGGCGGAAATCAACTATACCCGGATATGTTTTTGTGCAGACCGATATTTTTGGCGCGGACAAAAAAAAGGTGCTTCATGAAGAAGCACCCTTAACATCCGTTTCAAAGGGGAGGGGAAAGAGGAGAAGCAGAAACGGACGGATCCGAACATGTGTCAAGGACAGGGATGAGCGAATCATGTTAATTAGTCAAACCGTTCATGGGGAAGTTCCGGCAATTTCATCCCGAATATTTCAGACGGTTACGTATCGGGAGTTTGTCTGCTGAAAAAGGAAAGGGCACCGCAGTGGGTGCCCTTTGTTGCCTGCCGAAGCGGCCTTATGTCCTGAAGGCCTGATGGCATGACAGCGTTATGAGGCGAATGCGCCACGCATTTTCTTGAGCGCGGCCGATTCAATCTGGCGTATACGTTCGGCCGACACGCCGAATTCATCTGCCAATTCATGCAGGGTAGAGCCACCGCCCTCGTCCTGCAACCAGCGCGCCTCGATAATGCGACGAGAGCGGGGATCCAGGACCGCCAGGGCGTTGGAGACGCCGGTACCCTGCATATCGTCTTGGGCCCGACGATCCAGCACCGTACCAGGTTCCTGCTCTCCTTCGTCGGACAGATAGGAAATGGGCGCGAAATCATCGCTGTCGTCGTCTTGCGATTCCAGCGACATGTCGCGGCCGGTCAGGCGCACTTCCATTTCGCTGACGTCTTGCGGACGCACGTTGAGTTTTGAGGCGATGCCTTCGATATGCTCTGGCGTGAGCGTCTGGCCATCGGGGCGCATGCTGCGCAAATTGAAAAATAGTTTGCGTTGCGCCTTGGTGGTCGCGATTTTCACTAACCGCCAGTTGCGGATGATGTATTCATGAATTTCGGCCTTGATCCAATGCACGGCAAAGGACACCAGGCGCACACCACGGGTCACGTCGAAACGTTTGACCGCTTTCATGAGCCCGATATTGCCTTCCTGGATGAGGTCGGCATGGGGCAGTCCATAGCCCAGATACTGGCGGGAAATGGAGACAACCAGCCGCAGATGGGACATGATCAGTTCGCGCGCAGCATTCAGATCGCCCTTTTCCTGAAGGGTCGCGCCCAATTCCTGCTCGCGCTCGGGCGTGAGCATGGGGATGCGATTCACAGCACTAATGTAAGACTCGATCGTACCCAGCGCACCAGGATTGGTAATCGCGGAGGCAATCGAGTTTTGCAGTGTAAGCGCTTGATTTGACATGGTTTTGTATATCTCCTGACAAGGAATATTCAAAGTACTTATATATTAGCACTCTCTGTCACCGAGTGCTAATATTGAGTGGGCATAAGCTAAAAAGTTCCGTTTCAAATGGTTATTTGAGCAAGTTGTTCACGGTGTTGCCGGCCTTGGGGCCGAGCGCCTGCTGCCTGTTGTACCGCCCGGCACCGACAGCGTCGAACTTGGGAAATACGCAAAAATTCGTAACAAAAACCTGTTTTATACCGGTAAAGTTGAGCGCCGGCTTCGTTTTGCTGCTAGCGCGCTCGCTTAAATAGACGGTTTAATGTTCTGCTTGGCTTCAATAGCGTTGTGCTCTTAGTAAGACCGGTGGCGCGCCCAATTGTTCCCCAATCCGTTGACTTACTGCGGTGCATTGTGCAATAAGGGCAACGGGGCAACATGTGCCTTTGGAGAGAGAAGACAGGCTTTTAAAAAGGTGCCACAACTTGCCACTACAATCCACTATACGCCGTGAGTGGTCGTTCGGGTGGGGCGGTAACCGGACAAGTCCGCTGCGGGTCTGCCGGTTGCCTGACCAGCCTTTATTTCAGGCGCTCTGCATGAAAGCGCAGGTGATCTTCCATGAATGTGGAAATGAAGTAATAACCGTGGTCATAATGTTCATGACGCCGCAGCGTCAGGGGCTGGCCGGCCTTGGCGCAGGCCGCCTCAAGCAATTCCGGCAACAGCTGGCCATCAGCCAGGAACTTGTCGGCCAGGCCCTGATCGACCAGAATTCCGTCTGGGAACGGCGTTTTGGCTTGTTCCATCAGCTTGCTGGCATCGTAGTTTTCCCAACTTGTGCGATCCTTCCCCAAATAGCCGGTGAACGCTTTTTCACCCCAAGGGCAGTTCATAGGGGCGCTGATGGGCGCAAATGCCGATACCGAGCGGAACAGATCGGGGTTTTTCAAGGCAATGGTGAGCGCGCCGTGGCCACCCATGGAGTGCCCGAAAATGCCTGTACGGCTTTGGTCGCCGCCAAATTCAGGAATAAATTCCAGTAACTCTTTGGTCACGTAGCTGTGCATTTTGTAGTTGTCTTTCCAGCCTGGTTCGGTGGCGTCCAGATAAAAGCCGGCGCCGGTGCCAAAATCCCAGCCGTCATCTTCGCCCGGTACGTTGGCGCCGCGCGGGCTGGTGTCTGGCGCAACCAGCAGCAAACCCAACTCTGCAGCCATGCGTTGCGCGCCGGCCTTGGTCATGAACGTTTCTTCGGTACATGTCAGACCGGCCAGATAAATAAGGGCGGGCACCGGTCCACGTGCTGCCTGCGGCGGAATATAAACAGAAAACTGCATGGGCAGGCCAATTTCGCGCGAGTTATGGCGATAAAAGCGCTGCGTGCCATCAAAACAGTAATGTTCACTTAAAAGTTCGAGTTTGTCGCTCATGGGTAGGCCCCTGCTCCTGATATGATGATTGTTGTCGGTTTTTTGCCAAATTTAAAGCTATGTTCTACCATAGCATTGTTTCAATCATAGTTACAATATAGGAAAAAAATCGCCGGTAACCCTTGGGTCTTTCCGGTTTTCGGGGCCATGACGGCTTCTCATCCAAAGTACAGCACATTCCATGGCCCGTTTACCCCGGCTTTATGCTCCCGGCATTCCACAATTGGTTCATGCCCGGTTTCTGTTTCCGCTTGCCACGCGTGCCGCAGCCGGCAGCCGGATTCTGGACACGTTGCAGAAATGGCTTTTCGACGGGCTTGCCCGGCACGGGGTCATGTTGCATGCGTGGACCCTGACTGATGACGGTATTCTGTTGCTGGCTACGCCCGGCGATGAAAAATCCCTGTCGCGGCTGATCCAGATGCTGGGCCGTAACCTGGCAACGACACTGCGCAGTGGTCCCGTTTTCAGCGGACGCTATCGTTCCACGCTGGTCGAGCCCGGTGTATGGGTCATCCCTGCCATGATCTGGCTGGAGTCGTGGGTAGCCCGGGAAAAGGGGGCCAGTGACAGCGAGTTGTGGCCGTGGTCTTCGGCCGGCTTTCATACCGGGGCCTTTATGGGCTCTTGCCCGGTCCTGAATGACCACGCCGATTACTGGTCTTCCGGCAACACGCCATTTGACAGGCAAGCGGCATACAAATATCGCTATACCGAGGGCCTCTCGTCAGGTCAATTGCAACAGATTGCACAGGCGCTGCACGGCCAATGGGCATTGGGTTCTGCGGGATTCATCAGCCAGCTTTGCTCGGTGGCCAGCCGGCGGCCGATGCAGGGCAGGCGAGGGCGTCCGCGCATCCAGACGGTTCAGGAGCAGGGCCAGTCACTGGAAGAATAGGTCGCAAGCGTCAGTGGCGGCCAGGGTTGGGCATCCTTCCTGTGATGGCGCATATGCATTTGCCGGACGCTTGCCGGGCAAACATAAACAGGCAAAGGAGTCGTGAACAGGTCGTAGCAAACGGTCAGGGTTTTACAAAAATTTTACACTCGGCCCAGTAGAGTTGCGTATACTCCACTGTTTCCTGCTGATTCTGGAATTATTTTGCGATATCAACTGCTTACGTTTGTCCTGGCGCTGTTTCTCGTATTTTTTGTCAGTCGTGTTTTATTAGTGCTTTGGCAGCGCAGGCGCGTTCAGGCGGCCCACGGCATCGGCCGCGTGTTCCTGGGCGGATTGCGCATGGACATGAACCAGATCGCAACCTACGTTGCGTTGCCCGCGGTGCTGATGCCCTGGCTGGAAGATCGCCAGTGGTTCGTTACCGTGACTGCAGTCTGGTTCGGCGTGTGGTGGCTGGGTTGCGTGTTCATGGAAATCTGCACGCCGCAATTTATTGATGAATACGATTCCCGTCCGAACCGGTTGTTCGTTGAGTATCTGAAACACCCCAAAGAGGTGTCCGGGATGCTGTGGCGCGGATACAAAAAAGTGCTGGCACTAGGACTGCTGTTTTTTGCCGGCATGATTGCGCTGGCGCTGCATTTGTTTTCAGGCTATACGTCGGCGCCGCTTGGCCCATGGTGGCTCAGGCCCATTGAATCGCTGGTCTACGCGGCCCTGTGCTTTCTCATGATTCGCGGGACGCTGAAAAAGCGCCCCATCAACCCGTCTACTGTGGCATTTGCCGGCGATGGCATGGTCAATAGTCTGGCGTTGAACTCCATGTATAGCCTGCAGTACGCCATCTATGCAATGAAGTACGAGATGTCGGCCGAAGACGTCTATGGCAAGATGCCGGTCGAGCAGATGAACCAGATTGTGTGCGAGGCGGCCGGTATTGACGTAGCTGCTGATTCAGGCACGGGGCCCGCAACCCGGCACCGGCAGGAGGTGTCAGTCAGCAGCGCCAGGCCGCTTAATATCGTCTTGATTGTTGAAGAAAGCCTGGGGGCGCAATATGTGCAGACGCTGGGCGGGCAGTCGCTGACGCCTAATCTGGATGCCTTGTACGAACAGGGATGGGGCTTTACCCGTGCCTATGCGACTGGCACCCGCTCCGTACGTGGGCTGGAGGCGCTATCCGCCGGCTTTCCACCCACCATCACCCAATCGGTATTCAAATTGCCTGGAGCGCAAAGCGGCTTCTTTACGATCGCTGACGTACTGGGCCAGCAGCATGGCTATCATTCCCGCTTTCTGTATGGTGGCGAAGCCCATTTCGACAATATGAAAGGCTTCTTCCTGGGCAATGGCTTTCGCGAGGTGATTGACGGCCCGCAGTTCAAGGATCCGGCGTTTCTGGGCACCTGGGGCTATTGCGACGAAGATATGTTCAATCAGCTGGATCGCCTGTTGCAGGAGGATGCCTCGCGCAAGGAGCCCGTGCTCACGCTAGCCTTCAGCGTGAGCAATCATTCGCCTTGGGAGTATCCCGAGGGCCGTATCCAGACTACCGGCAACCCGGCTACCGTGGACAATACCGTTCGTTATGCCGACCATGCGCTGGGACAGTTTTTTGAGACCGCCAAAACGCGGGACTACTGGAACAATACTGTGTTTGTGGTGGTGGCCGACCATGATTCGCGGGTGTTCGGCGCCGAGCTGATCCCTCTGAAGCATTTTCATATTCCCGCCGTTATTCTGGGTGGCACGGTCGCGCCGCGTCGCGACGATCGCCTTATCAGTCAGATCGACCTGGCGCCCACCTTATTGTCGCTGGCCGGCGCCGCTTGTGAACACCCGATGATCGGCCAGGATTTGACCCGGCAGACGCCTGACCGCGCCATCATGCAATATGGTGACCGCTACGGCTACCTGCAAGGCGAGTACCTGACGGTGCTGGAGCCGCATCTGGATCCGCAGCAGTTTCGCTATACGGCGCCCGAGTCGTTTGAACCCATGGTGTCCGATGAGGCGCTGGTGAGGCTGGCGCGCGCTCATGCGTTGTGGCCCTTCAGTGTTTACCGGGATAAAAGCTATACTGTGCCGAAACAACGTTGATCGCAGGTAACGTGCACTCGTATTGGGGTGCGCCAGCCTGAACTTATTTTCGGAGAGCCAACCATGGATTATCTGCTGGCGCTAGATCAGGGAACGTCCAGTTCCCGCAGCATTTTATTTGATCGCAACGGGCAAATTGTTGGTCTTGCCCAGCAGGAGTTTACGCAGCATTATCCGCAATCTGGCTGGGTCGAACATGATGCAGTTGAAATCTGGCGTACCCAACTGGTCACCATGCAAAAGGTGCTGCATCAGACCGCGGTAGACATTGCCAGGGTGCGCGCAGTTGGCATCACCAACCAGCGCGAGACATCAGTGTTATGGGACCGCGCTACAGGTGAACCCCTGGGACCGGCGATCGTATGGCAGGATCGTCGGGGCGAACCGTTGTGCCGTCAGTTGCGCGACCAGGGGCATGAGCCCATGATTCTGGAGAAGACAGGCCTGCGCCTGGATGCGTACTTTTCTGCGACCAAACTGGCCTGGATGCTGGAGCATCTGCCGCAGGCCAGGGCGCGTGCCGACAAAGGTGAACTCCTATTTGGCACTATCGACAGCTGGCTGATCTGGCAACTGACCGGGGGCAAGGTTCACGCCACCGATGTGACCAATGCGTCGCGCACCATGCTGTTCAATGTGCATACCGGACAGTGGGACCCGCAATTGCTGGATCTGTTCCAGATTCCCGCCAGCCTGTTGCCGCAGGTAATGGCCTCCAGCGCCCATTATGGCGATATCCCGGCCGAACTGCTGGGGTATGCGCTGCCCATTTGCGGCGTGGCGGGCGATCAGCATAGTGCGCTTTTTGGCCAGGCGTGTACGCGGGCCGGAATGGCTAAAAACACCTATGGCACCGGTTGCTTTGCCCTGCTGCACACCGGTACGCGCTTTACCGCTTCTGAAAATGGGCTGCTCACGACCCGGGTTGCGCAATATGGCCAGCCGCAGCCGGAGTTCGCACTGGAAGGCAGTGTCTTTGTAGCCGGCGCGGCCGTCCAGTGGTTGCGTGACGGACTTGGGATCATTAAAAGAAGCCGGGATGTGCAGGCGCTGGCCCAGTCGGTTCCTGATACGGGTGGCGTCATGTTCGTCCCTGCCTTTACCGGCCTGGGCGCGCCGTACTGGAACGCAGATGCCCGCGGGACGCTGGTCGGCATCAATCGCGCCACGACCGCAGCGCACATTGCCCGCGCAGCAGTCGAGAGCATTGCCTATCAGAGCGCCGCGCTGCTGTCAGCCATGGCGCGTGATGGCGCGGGGCTGGAGCAGTTAAGGGTAGATGGCGGCGCCAG
>Ga0308158_10001115_pt1 | contig 30996 bp, 34 predicted proteins | sample PhyBR2_FD_201038 | JGI IMG/M metagenome (GOLD analysis project Ga0308158, IMG submission 201038) | Phyllosphere microbial communities from UC Gill Tract Community Farm, Albany, California, United States - DLSLB.R2 | ecosystem: Host-associated > Plants > Phyllosphere > Unclassified | place: USA... | reverse complement strand
TATATCCGGCATCACGTCTGACCTGGACGGAAGTGGCAGAAGCGTTATTGATCGGGATGATCTTCAGTATTTTTTTGATCAAGACGTCTAATTTTTACGAAGCCGAAGGACAAATTTATTTGCAACGGTCGAAAGCCTTTTTCATCGTCCTGTTCGGGATTCTGATTGTCCGGACCGTCGCGAAGTTTGTCATCGGCGGGCAAATTGATATTTTTGAGACGGGCGGAATTTTTTATCTCGTCGCCTTTGGGATGATTGTGCCTTGGCGGATTGCGATGTACCTGAAGTATAAGCAGGTTAAGTCGGGAATCGTTCCGGTCAAACATTTACCGCAAAACTAAAAGGAAGGATTCTCGCGAGAGAGTCCTTCCTTTTAGTTTTGGAAATAAAGTTCGTAATCCCGCCAATCGATGGCGTGTTCGCGTAAGGCTTTTTTCAAGAATTTATGATCCCGTTTCGGTGTCGCAGAAATATAGCCTTTGACGACCAGTTCGGACGTCATTACAGATGCGCGTTCTTCCAGTGCGAACTGACCGATCCGTCCCGCGATCTTTCGGCGTGCCACATCCCGAAAAGCAGCCGGAACAGGCATAACCAGTGCATTTAATAAATCAAGTGTTTCATCCGTCCATAAATGGCGGGTCTGATCGATGTATTCATCTTCCCAGTCCATCATCGATTTGCCGTCTTCTTTCGGAAGTTTCTTTAGGAACTTCCGAAACATGAAGAAACCGCCAATCGCCATCAATGTGATCATGATAAAGCCCCAGAGCAAAATTCCATTCATGAACCATGCCATCCGTGACTCATCCCCCTTTCAACATCACTTATACATTAGCATAATTTTTTTTGTCATGCTATGATAAATGACGGAGAAAGTGAGGCGGAACGATGTTACAACCTTATGTACAATTGGATGAGTCCGGACGACCTCAAAAAGGTCTGTTGCCGGAGACAGCGGACGGTCGTGTCGTCGAATTTTATTACGATACGAACGGAACGGACATCACGGTCGTATTCGTGACGATTCCGGTTCAGGATACGAGCCGGAAGCGGGCGTTCACGGTCGGAAAAACGTTTAAGACGATTTCGACGCTCGAGGACTTTACATTGGTACGATACGACTTGACGGACCATAAAATCCTCGCGACACTCGAGATGTTTGCCGATGGATCGAAGCGTCAAATTGATGCTTCGAGATTGCTCGACTATTAAAGAAGGAGGAGACGCGGATCGCCGCGACTCCTCCCTTTTTTAATGTTGAATCGAAATCATGTCGTCTTCCATCGAGACCTTCCCGCCGATCGGGAAGGTGAAGAGCGGCATCGTATGACCGAAGTCTGCTCCGGAGATGACCGGAATCGATGAGAGAGCAGGGTACAGGCTGACCAGATAACGCAGGTGTTCATCTGTCATCTGAGTTGCGAGCTGAAAACGACCAAAGACGATTCCTCGAATTTGATCTGCCCCGGGCTGTGCCATCAAAGAAGTAAAATCACGGGCAAATGTCGCCGGATGGACTTCGTAATCATCTTCAAGGAACAGGATACTGTCACGTAAGTCCGGGAAGTACGATGTACCTTGTAACAGATTTAACGTACAGAGGTTTCCGCCAAGCAGACGTCCTGTCGCAGAACCGGACGACAGGACGACAGGTCCCGGATTCGAAAGCGTTACATTTTTTCCTTCGTGCTGATCATGCCAATTGACACTCGGCTCAATCAGCGTCGTTCCGCTTTCGAATAAAACCTTCACGAACGACTGTAACGTATAGGCATCGCGGGAGGCGAGTGCGCGTAACATCGGTCCGGAATAGGTAACGAGTCCGCTTTGCGTCAGGAGTGCCTGACTAAGCGCCGTAATGTCGGAAAAACCGCAGAGAATCTTCGGATTGTTCCGGATTAAATCGTAGTCCAGCCCGTCCAGCAATTCATTGGAACTAAATCCACCGCGGACACATAAAATCGCATCAATCGATGGATCGGCGAACGCGGTGTGGAGATCGTCCAGGCGGCATGCAGGATCACTCGAACCAAACGGATTCAAGGCCCGGGCATGTTGACTGATCGAAACCCGTAAGCCAAACGATTCCAAAACCGTAATTGCCTGATCGAGGATATTTGACTCGACTGTCGCGAGACTTGAGGCCGGTGCGAGCAAACGAACGTGGGAACCGTTCGTCAGCCGTTTCGGAACGATAACGGGAATTTGCTGTTCAATGCATTCAATCCGGTTACCGAACGGGTCATTTGTAAACAAACGTCGGCGTGGTGCCAGGCGGTCATCAAACTGAACAGGGTATCCGTCAGTCTGTAACCGGTTTGCCAAGTCATCCAGATGCGAAAAGGTCAGACCCGGATGCGCTTTTGTGGCAGGATGAAACGGCTCTTCGATACCGAGGTGAAGCAAGGCAGCGTGCGATTCAAACCAGACACCACCGCTTGCTTTGACACCGGACGGTTTGTCAACTTCCTTCATATGTAAAAGCCCGGCATAAAAAGCCCGAGCCTGTTCTTCCGAGTTTCTTGGGGCAGCTAACTGTACATGATCTAACATTCTGACACGTCCTCTCAAGAAAATTAAACGATGAATTCTGTGACCCGTTTGAGTTCCCGTTCGACGAAATTCAAATAAAAATGTCCGTCAATCCGTCGATCCAGTTCCTGGGCGACTTCGTAAATATTGGAGCGCAGTACTCCGAGATAGGCAACTTCGGCATGACGCGCAGCACGGTAGGACGCTGCATAGTGGGCGAGCAGGAATTGCAGGTAACCACGGTCCGTCAATAATGGAATCAACTGTTTTTTCTCTTCCATCGACCAGACGTACTTGTCGTCGTAATACATTGCGGCATAGAGGTGGTACGGTTCATCGCCGCCCGTAAAGAGCGGTTTAACCCGTTTGACTTCTTGGATCAATCGTTCCGTCCAATCAAACCGGTCTTTCTTCCGACTGATGAATAACGGAAGGATAAACGGATGGGCTTGATCGGGCATACGCGAACAGCCACGCTCATGGCGGATTGCGGCATACAGTAACAAGGCCCGGTCTTCGTAACCGCGTTCAATCGCATACGTCATCCGGCTGAAACCTTCGCAAGACGGGCAGTCACTTAATTCATCGGACGGAGCGTCAATCCATTCGGAAAGATAGTGGTCCGCCTGTTCTTCGTCACCGAGTTTGCTGTAAATCATAAAGCCGATATAATCCCGTGTCCGGGCAAAGCCGTGAGTGTCACAAAAATCAACGAACCGGTCAAAGTCTTCTTCTAACAAGGCAACAGGCATATCCTCCTGTTCGGCTGCATAAATTAAATAGGATTTATAATTCCAGTACAGGTCAAGTTCCTGTTTAGGGGTTAATGTCAATTCGTCTTTTCGGACCCAATCCATCAAAAGGGAAAAGGAAACTAAAAAAGAGCGGAAGTGACCCAAATCGAATTGGTTTTGAGAAAACGTCCATAAGGCAAGGGGACGGAGTGTCGCATCAGTCGTGTCTTCAAAAATGGTCCAAAGTGATTCACCACGTTCGAGTGACGGATCTGCCTCTTTTAAACGGAGATATAAAGTGTTGAGTTCTTCGTGAGGGTTCATCTGTACCCCTCCTTTCTTATATGAGTATACCACGCACGGATTCAGATGACGTCACGGATGTCTGTCGACAAAAAAATGATTCCGCCCACGATTAGTCGCGGCTCGGAATCATTTCAAGGATTTGTCGATGTGTGGAACTCGTTGGATGAAGTAAATCATTTATCGTGTAACTGTTCAAGACTTGATGAAACGCAGCAATCGCGTTATCAAAAGCGTCGCGTGCAGGGTCTAAAGAAGGGAGCTCGGACATCCCCTCGAGTGGATCTAAAAAGTGAGTTGTTGGTTCAAACAATTGCACTACGTCACCGATATAAATTTCATCCGGCGGGCTTGCCAAACGGAATCCGCCACCTCGACCTCGAACAGAATGAATCAATCCATTTTGTCCTAACCGATAGACGACTTTCATCAGATGATTTTTTGAAATGTCGTAACAGTCCGCTACTTCCTGAATTCGGACCAATCGATCAGAGTTTGCCCCGGCAAATAACAGGGATCTGATTGCATAATCCGTATAACGTGTCATGCGCATTTTCCTCACCTACTTACCTACACATCTTAGAGAAGTTTAATAGGAAGTACAAGTTTGAATGTGCATATCTAAAGATGCATTTTAGAGATTGAATTTAAAGAAAAGGTCGGGCATAATATACGAGGAAAGGTAGGTCATGTCATGCATTTTGATCAGGCATTACATTTATTACAATCGATCGGACCACAAGTGGATCAAAACGGCTTACGAATTGCCAGCCGTTTTTATAAACAGTTGGAAAATAAGTATAGCGCAGAACTGCAGGAAATAGGAAGTCTCGAGCTTCCATCGCAAAGTTTTGAGCTCCGGATCCTCCGATTGGCTCAACTTTTAAAACATGTCACGCATCAACATGAATCCAGTGAACTGTTTAAAATGGTCTTATTAAATGAAATCAGGCAAACCAAATCTTTTATCCTGACCTATCCGGATATCGTCAGTACCGAGATTGTCGAGGCGGTCAGAGTGGAGCTTGGATTGTCATCGACGGACCCGGTGCTTGAAGCCTGGCGGATTGTCCATCATCAATTAGTCGAGACGTGTCGCCATTTTTGCAAATATAAGCAACAAGGTGACTGGTCTCGTCTTAGTGTCCTGCTCGTCGCGGAAGGGCATCATCTGGGTGCTATCATCGATGAGGCGCAATATGCGCTGATGAGTGGACGGACAACGACGATTTTACATGTCCGGACAACAAAACCGTCTTCAAAGAAGATGTTGTCAGATCTTAATTCACTCACAAAACAGGGCTTAATTTTTCATAGCATTCAGAATGAGGGATGGGACGAAGAAATTGAAAGTTTCCTGGAACTCATTTCAATAGACGATCCAATCGTTTTCGTGAGCGGCTCGAGTCGATTCATTGCCGAAGTACAACGAACATTAGAACCTCTGCCCGTTATATTTGGTCCATTTGTTGCGGACGGTGTGTTGCCATCTTGATGGTGTTCGAAAATCGAGTCTGTCTTTTGGAACATTCGAAGCAGAAGCCATTTCCTACATGAGCTGTTTCGGGTTCCGGAATGCTTTGAATGTATAATCAATTTTTTCTCAGATAGGAACAGACCACATATTTTGTCAAACGATCAGGAGGCAATAACGTGTCAGGGAAGTGAACGGGGCTTTTGTCATATAAACATGCGTATAGGAGTCATCAAACGTGATCAAGGCAGAGACAAGATGAGCCCGGATATGGCGACAAGAATGGCTTCGTCGTTGTGGTGTAATCAATTCGTCCCGATTGGAATCGAAGTCTAATAACAGTTGGAGCGGCTGTTCCGTAAAAATCGTCACCTGACAGCGAATCCCGACTCGTTGATAGTAATCGAAGATGCACTGGCGAACGGATAGCGCTCTTTCATGGGTAATCATATGCATCGTCTCTCCCTTAACCCGGAACTGAAGCATCGCGATTCCTACGTTAATGTCCCGGTCCTGACACTCCCACTCCCACCACGGAAGCAGTGGGCTTTCTGGCCTTAAATTCTGTAAAGGAGTTCAATTCCTGCTGTGGAGAGTAAATATCTTCACGGAAAACTTGTAAAATAAATACTACTATTTAATCATCAATACCCTTTCTCCTCCTCGAATATCATATAGGACGAAATTCCTTATTAAATCATATACATACGAAAACCCCAAACCGGATACTTTTGACGAGTGTCTGGTTTGGGGTTTCTATATTAAATGAGTAAAAAAATCTACTTTAATTTATGCGGATTGAGACAACCGTTTCGCGCGTTGGATCGAGCGATCAAGCGCGAGATAAACAAGTCCGGACAGACAACAGGCGAGTCCGACACCGGCAAGTGCATATTGTCCGTTTCCGGAGTCAAGGAACAGGGATCCGAGGAGCGGTGCCGTCACACCACCGATTAGCCACTGGATACTGGCGGCACCGTTATACGTTCCGCGCAAGTGTTCCGGGGCGATCAAAGCGATGAACGTCATTTGGACCGGTGACATGATCATCTCACCGAGTGTATAGAGGGCGTAGATGACCAGTAAAATCGTGACGAGCACGATATAGCCGGTTCCGAGCGAAAACAGATAAGACGGAATGAACGCGAGTAAAATCATCCCGAGTCCGAAGATGCTCGCCCCGAGCAGCATGACTTTACCGAATGCTTTACCGGACAGGCGGGCAGCGACCGGGAACTGGAACAGGACGACCATGATGCCGTTCAGTCCCATCAGGTACGGGAACGGATTTTTATCGTTCGGCAGTCCCGGTAACGCTTCCTTCAGGAAAACCGGCAACATGCTTTCGACGAGAGCGAAGCCCATCGAGATGAAAACGCCGGCTGCGATGAAAATCACGAAAACATGATCTTTGCGCAGGACTGTGAAGGCTGACAGTTTCGGCTCATCCTGCGTGTGTTCGATCTGATCCGGCTTTGTTTCCTGGATGAAGATCAACAAGACGAGTGCATACAGGAAAAAGACGGCGGCAGCGGCATAAAAGATCAGCGACCGGTCGACGAACAGGACAGCACTTCCGATCAACGGACCAAACGCTGCCCCGACGTTATGTCCCATCCGGAGTAGTCCGAATGATTCGTTGAGCCGCTCCGGCGGCGTGACATCAGCGACCATGGCGCTCGCTGCCGGGTGGAACAAGGAGTTCGTCAGACCGAGCAAGGCGTTCATCAGTAGTAACGGCCAAAACGAATCGGCGAACGAGAAGCCGATCAACGCGATGACATCGCCGACGATCGAAATGACCATCAGCGGTTTACGTCCGTACAGGTCGGCGAGATAGCCGCCGAGGAACGAACCGAACAGGGACGTGATTGGGCCGGTCGCCATGATGAGACCGACTAAAAAATACGAATCGAGCTGTTCCGAGTAATAAAGAACAAGAAATGGTGCAATCATGAACATCATGACTCCGGTAATCGTTTCCCCGACGAACCGGATCCAAATGTTACGGTCAAGCTGTTTTAGTACAGTAAACATAAACAAAACCCCTTATATTTCCGTTTTTAGACCATGAAAAAGACGGATACGCACAAATATGGGCATACCCGTCCTGATATAAGAGGGCAGCATGTACGTATACGCATACGTACACCCTGCTTAATTAAAAATTAAACGATTGGGTGACGTACAGTTGTAGCCAATACGTGAATCGATGGTTGCTGATTAAATGATTGTGACATTGTACGTCTCCTCCTTTTTGTAATAGTAACTTCCTCGTCATCGTATAGAACATGAGGCAGGATTGTCAATATGAAATCTGAAAATTAAGTCAACAAAGTGAAATGGACGAGACTGCGAAAATTCGGTATGATAGACTAGTTGCGAAAAAGTATCTGTATCGAGGTTGAATATATAGGTGAAAGGAATTAATGTACATGACAAAACTACTTCAAACCGAAGTCGAGAAACGCCGGATCTTCGGCATCATCTCCCACCCGGATGCCGGGAAAACGACATTAACTGAAAAATTCTTGCTCCACGGTGGAGCAATTCGGGAAGCCGGATCCGTCAAGGCACGGAAAAACTCGAAATTTGCGAAATCCGACTGGATGGAGATCGAAAAACAACGGGGAATCTCCGTTACGTCCTCGGTCATGCAGTTCGAATACGATAAAAAAATCGTCTCGATCATGGATACACCGGGTCACTCCGATTTCGGGGAAGATACGTACCGGATCCTGACAGCCGTCGACTCGGCGATCATGGTCATCGATGCCGCGAAAGGGATTGAGTCCCAAACGAAAAAACTGTTCCAAGTCTGCCGGATGCGCGGAATTCCGATCTTTACGTTTATCAACAAGATGGACCGTCAAGCACGTGATCCGCTTGAATTAATGGAAGAACTCGAAGAAGTCCTAGGCATTCCATCGGTTGCCGTCACATGGCCTGCGGGATCGGGACAACAGTTCGAGGGCGTCTACGACCGTGTCAACGAGAAATTCCACTGTTTCAAGAACGACCGTCTGACGATTGATCTCGGTGAAGAAGGACTGGCAAACGATCAGTTGGCATCGACGATCAACAACGAAATGTACGATACGTTAGTGGATGAAGTCGATTTACTCGACGGAGCGGGAAATGAGTACAATGAAGAACTGATTGCAAAAGGTGAATTGACACCGGTCTTCTTCGGTTCTGCCTTAGTCGACTTCGGAATCACACCATTGCTTGAGCATTACCTCAACTTGTCCCCGTCCCCGACACCACGTGAGTCGAACAAAGGGCAAATCGAGCCGGCACAAGAGTTCTTCAGTGGTTTCGTCTTCAAGATCCAAGCGAACATGAACCCGAACCACCGTGACCGGATCGCCTTCGTCCGGATTTGTACCGGAAAATTCGACCGCGGGATGGAAGTTGTCCTGACGCGGACCGGCAAAAAGATGAAGCTGTCGCAATCGACACAGTTTATGGCGGATGAGCGGGAAACGGTCAACGAAGCGTTTGCCGGCGATGTCATCGGATTGTACGATTCCGGTAACTATCAAATCGGTGATACGATTACGAACGGTGATCCGAGCCTGCAGTACGAGGCCTTGCCGACGTTCGCACCGGAACTGTTCCTGAAAGTCTTTACGAAAAACGCACTAAAGTCCAAACAGTTCCAAAAAGGTGTCGAACAGCTCGCACAAGAAGGAGCCATTCAAGTCTATAAGACGGAATACAACGAAATCATCCTCGGCGCGATCGGACAACTTCAATTCGAAGTCTTCGAACACCGTCTCAAAGGGGAATACGGCGTAGACATCTTAAAAGATGCGGCAAACTTCCAAGTTGCGAAATGGGTCAAGGTAACGGAAATCAGTGAAGTCAAGAAGTTGACGGATTCGCGGACGGTGCTTGTCTATGACCGTTGGGAAAACCCGGTTCTCTTGTTTGCCAACGATTTCGTCTACGAACGATTCGTTCAGAAAAACGACGGTGTCATCACACTCGTCGACTCACCACAATTACTCAAAGACTAATCTGTTAAAACGTATCTTCCGGTTCACTGGAAGATACGTTTTTTTCGTTTGGAGATGCAAAAAGAAGGGTAAAAATGGAGGTCTGTGAATTCATATCTCTGTGAGAGGAATGGTGTTGACGATGGCGAAAAAATTTGTTGGTATTTTTCATGATGAATCGAGTTTACATCAAAAAATGCAAGCACTAAAACAGCAAGGACATAAGGATTCTGATTTTTCAGTAGTGGGACGGGACGATGCAACAGATGAGACATCTGGTGCGTCCTGGATCGATCAAGTCAAATCGAAGTTCAGCCATGAGCCGCCGCTTCGGGAAACACTAAAGCGGGTCGGTCATTCCGATGATGAAGCGGAACGCCATTACCAGGAAGTCGAGCGGGGAGGAATCGCATTGTTCGCAAAAGACCGGCACGATGAACATGACCATACACATGATCACGACCATGATCACGACCATTTACATGATCATTCTAACGATGAGAATGACCGTCACGGCGGGAAAGTCGCAAATCCGGGCATCAATGATTATGAATCAGATCGTACAGATGATCATGACAAGAGTGACCGTTCAAAATGGAAGGCTGACGATGTAGATTAATCGAACTGGACGTGAAGCTGAGTTTTTCAGCTTTGCGTCCTTTTTTGTGAAAGTGAAGTTTGTTCATTACCGTTTTGAAAATCTCCGGTGCTATACTGAACGTATCAAAGAGGTGAAGAAAAATGAAAAAAACAGTAGCAGCATTAGCCGGTCTCGGCGTTCTCGGAGCGGTCTTCATGACCCGTTATCCGTTGTTCGGCCGCCGACCATCGAAAACAGATCAACAGCGTTATGCCCGTTCGACTCAGTTTTCGAACGGAAAATTTCAAAATGAACTGCCGTTCCAATTAAAAATGGAATGGGAGACGATGAAAAGTATTTTAAAAGATTACGGACGGGAATTGCCGTCGTTAAAACCGGTCAAACCGTTGCCGGTCGTTCCGTTTGAACGCCGGACGGACGGAACCGAACCGCGCGTGACGTGGTTTGGTCACTCGGCCTTTTTACTGGAGCTCGATCAGCAGACGATTTTCTTTGATCCGATGCTCGGTCGCGCCCCGTCACCGTTCCCGAAATTCGGAGGCGGACGGTTCCAGACGACGGCTCCGGTCGATCTCGATGCCTTACCGCCGATCGATCTCGTCATCTATTCGCATGACCATTATGACCACTTGGACTATCATTCGGTCCTGGCGTTAAAAGACCGGGTCGGGCAAATTATCGTCCCGCTTGGTGTCGCAAGCCGTTTAAAAGGATGGGGTGTGGATCCGGACCGGATTACCGAACTCGATTGGCATGAATCCATTGAGATGAACGGTCTTCGCTTAACGGCAACACCGGCCCGGCACTATTCGGGACGAAACGGTCTCGATCAATTTTCGACACTTTGGGCATCATGGGTGCTTGAAGGGTCGAAGAAAGTCTTTTTCAGCGGAGACAGCGGTTACGGGCCCCATTTCAAGGCAATCGGAGAACAATATGGTCCGTTTGACTTAACGATCATGGAATGCGGGCAATACGATACCCGTTGGTCGAACTCACATATGTTGCCGGAGCAGACACTTGCTGCGCATCTCGACGTTAAGGGAGACGTGATGATTCCTGTTCACTGGTCGGCCTTTACGCTGGCGTTCCACCCGTGGTTCGAACCGGTCGAACGGGTGTTGAAGGAAGCGAAAAAACACGACGTGCCGGTCGTAACACCGATGATCGGCGAAAGTGTCACCGCTGCAAGTGAGACCCGCAGATGGTGGCGTGAGGTACGGTGAAGTTAAGTTAAGTGAAACTCGTCTTATTTTCCCGTGCTTTCCTCAGGCTGGTTTGTCTCTGACAGCGCAAAAAGCAAGCGCTCTTTCCCGTAGGAGTCACGTGAAAAAGCCGGTGCTAACAGAGATAGATCGTGTCTGAAAAAATAAATTACCGTGTTCTGAAATGATCAGGAAGAAAAAATCCCCACTTTGTCGCATTTTGCGAGAAAGTGGGGATTTTACTTTGAGATATAGATTAACTGGCAAGCCGTTCTGATTTAGCATCACGTCGTGAACGCAAACGTTCGATGACTTCAAAACCGAGCACAAGCATCGTGCCGATCAATAAGCCGTTACTGAAGAACGGACGTAACGTCAACGGCAGGATTTCCGCCAGGACCGTTGATTGTAACAAAATACTGATTCCGATGACGGCACAAATCGCAAAAGCATGTTTCCGGCGGCTCGTCGTCATGCTGCTTTCAGCGGACTGCCAGGCAATCAGGAACATGTGCGGTAACGTCGCAAGCAGAGCGGCGCTGGCCACACTGCGCGGCAACGTCGCGATAATCCCGATGATACTCGGGAAAAAGCCGATCAGGGCAATGACAAGGGAGGCAATCAAAAACGGTCGGCGTTCCTTACTTCCCGTCTGAGCGATGAAACCACTCGTAATCGGCAATGGAACCGGGACGAGCGTCGAGAACGTCGCCGCAATCAAGTGAATGATCCCTTCGACCGTCAGCCCCTGATTCAAGGCCCCTTTTTTCTGAATCGTCGCTTCGACGGCGCTGAGCGCAGCAATTAAGTTGACGATTAAAAGAATCGCAAATGGAATCGCAACCAAAAAAGCACTGCCGTCAAATTGCGGCATCCCGAATGGTAAAGCGGTCGGAACGGCGAAGACACCGGACGCTGCCGGTAACGACGGACGGCTGACCAACCAGCCGACGACAATTCCGATCATCAAGGCGAACGGTCGGAGACGCGTCGGACCAAACTGGCTGAGTCCGAGCACAAGCAGGAACGTCAGCATTCCGGCGAAGCGTGTTGCTTCAACGGCGAGAACGGCACCGAGCATGACGCCGGTCAGTTGAATACATAATAAAAGCAAAAACGTTCCGCTGACGAGCGGCGTAAAGACCGGTAATAAAAAGCGGGTCCATCCCGTCAACCCGAGGAAAATCAAGACAACGCCGGCAATGACGACCGCGGCCATCGCAATCGTGAAGGCGGTCTTTGAATCGACCGGCAACGCGGCGATGACAACAAAGATACTGACCCATGAACCGGCCGGACCGGATACGATCGGTAACCGGTGACCAAACGTTCCGTGAAGGAAACAGGCGATTCCTCCAACAAAGAAGGATCGTTGAACAAGTGCGGCCGTCTCGACGCTTGAGAGGTCAAACAGGCTCGCGACGACGATTGGCAAGGCAATCGTGTTGGCTAATAAAAAAATGATCCACTGGACCGTGGACGTCGTACGTTTCACAAAAATCGTCTCCTTTGAAAATCGCTGATTTCAGCATCATATCATATGATTGATGTTATGATTAATACATATTTATGACTGAAAACATATGAAAGAGATGATGAAGATGGATTTACGCCAATACCGGTATTTTTGTGCAGTTGTCGAAGAACAATCGGTCACGCGGGCGGCAGAACGTTTGCGGATGGCCCAACCCGCTTTGACGCAACAGATTCGGAAAATGGAAGAGTTGCTTGGGGTGCGGTTGATCGAACGGGCAGGGCGCGGCATCCGGATCACGGCAAGCGGCGAGCGGCTGTATGAACGGGCCGTCTCCTTGTTGCGTTACGAAGCGGAAACCCGGATTGAAGTCAGTGACATTAAGGAAGGACGAGCCGGGATTTTACGGATTGGTGTCAATACGTTGTCTGCCGGTCGACTGACTGGCTGGGTTCAAGAGATGAAACGACGGCATCCCCGGATTACGCTTCAAATTCATCAGGGAGAGTCGGGTGTATTAATTGACCGTCTGAAGGATCATGCGATTGACGTGGCACTTGTCCGACTGCCGATCGATGCACAAGGCGTCACGATCGAATGGATGGAGGAAGAACCGTTTTATCAAGTTCGTCATCCGGAATTTGCGGACGCCGACATCATCATTCCGAGTCAGGAAGGACTTGGTGTCTTTCAGACGCTCAGCCAGCAGTTCGGAGTCGTCTCGCAGGAAACCTGTTCCGACGTCTTGACCTTGATTGGACTTGTTCGTTGCGGGCAGGCGGTGACGCTGTTGCCGGAAAGTACACTTCGCGAGCTTGATATGACAGGACTGGTTCAAGAACGGTTACCGGACGCGACGAGTACGACGGCTATTGTCTGGTTGACGGAAGATGGTCAGTCGGCACTGATGCAACAGTTCCTGAAGATTGTTCACGAACGAGAATAAATTGTTAAAAAAGGGATTTTGTAGGATAATTAAAAAGGAATACATAGGGGGATGACGATATGAAGACGATTCGCGGAAAATACGGTGAAGCGAAGATTTTTACCCACAACGTCGATGACATGACGATTGAGCAGGTGACAGGCATGCTGAATGAAAATATTGCCGTCGACGGGAATGTCCGGATTATGCCCGATTGTCACGCCGGCAAGGGGTCGGTCATTGGAACAACGATGCGGATTCACGATAAAGTTGTCCCGAATCTCGTCGGTGTGGATATCGGTTGCGGGATGTTATGTACACAGATTACACGAAACGACACAGCCGGCATCGACTATGACAAACTGGATGCGACGATTCAGGAACTGGTGCCGAGTGGCATGTCGGTCCGTAATCAGCCGCACCGCTTGTCGGAACAGATTCCATTTGATCAAGTATTGGCACCGTTTAACGAAACACGCGCCCGGTTATCGATCGGCACGTTAGGCGGAGGAAATCACTTTATCGAGCTGAATACGGACGAGGAAAACAATCTGTATCTCGTCATTCATTCCGGCAGCCGGAACCTCGGGAAAACGATTGCCGAGCATTATCAAAAGCTGGCGGAAAGCTCACAATTCACTGTCGATACAGAAACAATCGTCGCATCGCTGAAAGAACAGGGACGTGAACAAGACATCCAATCGACTTTGGTCGAGTTGAAGAGTCAGTTCAATGAAACAAATAAAGATTTGGCGTACGTGTCCGGTTCCGATATGGACAACTACCTGCATGACTTAAAAATCGCCCAACGCTACGCGGCACTGAACCGTCAAGCGATGACCGACGTCATTGTTGAAGCGATGGGCTGGTCGGTCACGGAACAGTTCGATACGATCCATAACTACATCGATCTCGAGCAGATGATTCTCCGGAAAGGTGCGATTTCAGCGCAAGCCGGTGAAGTCGCCATCATTCCGATGAACATGCGCGACGGTTCACTGATTGTCAAAGGAAAAGGCAATCCGGACTGGAACTATTCGGCGCCACACGGAGCAGGACGTATCATGTCCCGCTCAAAAGCCTTCAAATCAGTGGACTTGAAGGAATTTGAGGAGACGATGCAGGAGGTCTGGTCGAGTTCGGTCGTCGAATCGACGCGCGATGAGTCACCGTTTGTCTACAAACCGATGGAAGAAATCATCCGAAACACAGAGGACACGGTCGAGTTATTAAAAGTCATCAAGCCGCTTTATAATTTTAAAGCGAAATGATGGGACGAAGTACGAATAATATTACTGGCAGATGAACTGATGACTGTCTTGGTCGCAAATCCCTGTCGTGAACCCGGCTGTTAAGAGAACGGACTGTGAGGCACGGTTATCAGGTGCGGTATAGGCACAGACCTGTCTGACCTTCATGTCCTGCAGTCCAAAGCGGGTAACTGTTTTGACGGCTTCCGTCATGTAGCCGTGACCCCGAAAGTCCGCTTTGAGTACATAACCAATCTCGGCGATGTTGTTTTGGTAGCCTCTGCAAAAACAACAATTGCCGATGAATTCGCCGGTCGACTTTAAATACAGTCCCCACGTGATGCCATCCCCGTTGAGGTAATCAAGAGCAATTTGACTCAAAATCCGGACGACGTCGCGACTATTTTCTGCCTGTTGCCCGTCATAGGCCGTAATCTCAATCATTTGGTTTGCTTCGCTTAACCGGATTTCCCTTAACAGGAGCCGTTCGCTCGTCAGTTCAGGAAAGACGTCAAAATAGTATTTTTCTTTCACGGGGCATGCCTCCTTTAATTTGTTTCTTATCTCAAGTGTACGTTATTCGATTGGAACCGGAAACATTCATCAGAACGAAAAATCCGTTTATTCATCAGGAGGAACTCACATGTCCAAAAAAGCTTTAGTCGTCATCGATATTCAAAATGACATGACAAAAAACTACAAAGAAGTCATCGGGACCATTAATCAGTCGATTGACTGGGCAGTCGAACAAAACATGCATGTGGTCTATATCCGGCATGAGAATTTATCGGCTGGAACCAGAACGTTTAAGACCGGAACACGCGGTGCCGAGTTGGCACCTGATTTAAAGATTGTGTCGGATCACATTTTTACAAAATATAAGGGGAACGCCTTAACAAGCGAAGATTTCGCAGCATTCATTGCGCAACATGACATCACCGGCTTTTATCTGACCGGCGGAGATGCGACGGCTTGTGTCAAATCGACGTGCTTTAACTTACGTAAACTGGATTACGGCGTGACGGTGATCACGGACGGCATCACGAGTTACGATAAAAAGAAACTTCCGGAAATGATTGAATACTATGAGAAAAAAGGCAGCAACATCGTTCAGTTCAATGATCTGATGTCGATTAACTAACACTTTTGAACAGAAAGCATCATGAATCAGCTTGAGAGGAATGGAGTAACGTGAAATTAATTTTGATGGGAATCAGTATTATTTTATTTGGAATCGCTCTGATGATCGGCTTTAGTCCAATGGGTTTGAATGATGCACTGGGAATTAAAGTGGGAATTACAGCATCGTTTATTGGTTTACTCGTCACGTTCATGGACTTTTTCATTCGCGTGAAGGAATGAATGGAGGGCGTTAAATGAAAGTCAGAAAAAGATTCTTAATGGTACTATCGAGTGCTTTTTTCGTTGTGGGATGCACGGATGATGCAGTAACATCTAATCCTAAACCAGAAATCAAAAAAGTCACTTCTGCTAATCAAAAAATAGTTGGAAATCAGAATCAAATCATGAATCACGACCGGTTTGAGAAGCTGTTTGAACAGATGCATGAATACTTGAAGATTGATCATTTTCAACTGAAAGCAAGTACGCTGGGATCAGATTTTACAATAATCGACAGGGAGTTAAGCTTTGGCAAAAGAAAATGGCTAACCGTTGATGGAACCAGTGACAGTGCCTCAACACAAGAGAGTTTGTATTTCGAAGACGAAAAACAGACGACTCAGTTATCTATCCACTTTGCATACATAGATCACTACATAGGGGAAGACATGATCCAGTATCCAAGCAATTCGGGTTACAACAAATTGAATCAAAAACTCGCGAATAAATCAGATTTAATTATTATCAGCTATAAGAACATAGTGATTTCGGTTCAGCAAAACACATTAAGTAAAATAGATCCGGAAACGACACGACTTGCAGTAAAGAGGGTAATCGATGAGTTAGAAAAACGAAAATAATTACTTACTAAAATGAGAGAACTCCGCCATGAAGGAGCTCTCTCATTTTTTGTCTCTATTCAAACATTCTTCAGTATCATTAGATGCGATTGAATGATCAACGAATCGTTTTTAAGGCACCAGCCCAAGGGATGACTTGATCGAGCATTTGGTTGACGGAATCTGCTTGAACCGGTGCTGCTTTTAATACAGCTCCATTCTCAAAGTCAGTGAACAGCGAGAGGGCAGGGTGGACCCGAACGTCTGCGATCAACAATTCGCCTAAAATCCCGCGTAAGTGTTCTGCTGCCCGGGCACCGCCGACCGAACCGTACGAGACGATACCGGCCGCTTTATTGTTCCATTCGACACGGAGATAATCGAGGGCGTTTTTTAACGAAGCAGAAATCGAGTGGTTGTATTCCTGTGTGATGAACACAAATCCATCTTGAGCGGCAATCGCTTCAGACCAGGCAGCTGCACCGGAGGCATCGCCGTCTTTTTCGCCGAGCAGCGGCAATTTGTAGTCGGCGATGTCAATGATCGTATAGTTCGCGTCTCCACGTTTGTCCGCCAGCTCTTTAACCCAGTTCCCGACCTGTGGGCTTAAGCGGCCTTCACGTGTTGATCCCAAAATGATTCCAATGTTTAACTTTGTCATGTTCGTTTCCTCCTCTTGTTGTGGTGTTTCCTTTGAACCAAATAATTTACTGAATAGACTCAAGTGAATTCCTCCGTTTTATAGGTATTCTTTTTCGATGGTCCGCGTGCTGCGGACGGTATCAATCGGACGGACCGTTTGTTCGATTTGCTGGCGTTGCGACTCGAGGAACGGTGGCAAGGACAATTTCTCTCCGACTGTTTCATACGGTTCATCGCCCAGGAAGCCGGGACCATCCGTTGCCCATTCGAACAGAATACCTTGGGCGACGCGTGCATACAACGACTCGAAGAAGAAGCGGTCCACGTAGCCGGATGTGTTGAATCGTAAGTTTTGCATGCGGCTGATCCATTCATTTAAAGCGGCTGTATCTTCGACTCGGAACGCAACATGGTGAACGGTACCAAATCCTTGCTGTCCACTTGGAAGGAGGAGGTTATGTTCGACGATGACTTGCGCGCCGTTTCCGCCTTCGCCCATTTCAAACAGATGCAGGGATCCGGCTTTATCGATTTCCCGCATCAGCATCGCTTTTTCCAACACTTCTTTTAACCGGTCAAATTCGGCAATCCGGATGTGAATCGGACCTAAGCCGGTGATCGCAAATTCTAATGGAACCGGACCGTTTTGCCACGGAATGCCGGATGCAATGCCTTCGTTGTGTTCATCCGAAATCAGCATGTACTGTTGATCATCAAAATCAACGAACGAGAGGGTCTTTTTACCGAATTGTTCTTTAATGCCGCGATGCTTAACGTCATATTTGTCAAAACGTTTGATCCAGTAGGCAAGTGCTTCGTCCGTCGGCACGCGGAAAGCGGTTTTGTAGATTTCGTTTGTGCCGTGGGTTCCTCTCGGGATGCCCGGGAAATCAAAGAATGTCATATCGGTACCGGCGGATCCTTTGTCGTCGGCGAAGAATAAATGGTACGTCTGAATGTCATCCTGATTAACTGTTTTCTTGACTAAACGCATGCCTAATACGTTTGTGAAGAATGCATAATTTTTCTCTGCACTGCTCGTGATGGCTGTTACGTGGTGGATTCCTTTTAATTCGTTCATATAAATCTCTCCCTTAGTCTTTTTTTATCTCGAATTCGAGATATATCGTTAAAATTTTTTAATGGTTTTGTGCCTGATAGCCTATTTTTTTAGCGGTCTTAATAAACGATTCGATTTCCGATGGATCAATACCTTGGAAAACCTGATTAATGGCTTTTTCATGTTCCGGAAAAATCGTATCCATTAAGCTTTGACCTTCTGTGGTGAGTTCCGCAAATGTCACACGCCGATCCTCCGGACATGCTTTGCGGGCGACGTAATTTTTTTTTTCGAGCTTATCGATGACATAGGTGATGCTGCCGCTCGTAATCAATACTTTTTTCCCGATTAGTTGAATTGGCTGCCTTCCTTTGTGATACAGCAACTCGAGTACGGAAAAATCTGTCGGATTTAGTCCGGACTTCGCAACATCCTGTTTAATGACTTCATGAAGCGCGTCGACTGCACGTACCATGACAGTCAATGCTTTTAGGTTCGGATTCGGCTGTTTCATTTCGTTCACCTCTTTTTATCTTCAATTCATATATCTTTAATTCGAGATAAATATACCATCTATATTTTGGTACGTCAATCGTTTTGATTGGTTTCTGATTGCAGGCAGTTCATTTGTCTAATGCCTGATATGGATTGGATTAATGCAGCAGTATGAAAAGAGGCAACCCGCAAAGTCCGGGCTGCCTTTAGAGTGGGTAAACATTTTACCAGTTCAGTTTATTTAAAAACGCAAGAATGTCTTGATTGACTGCGTTCATGTCTTTTCCTAACGTCATTAAATGTTTTGAATTCGCATATCCTTTTATCGTCTTTTGATCCGAAGCTACGCTTTCGAAAATCGTTTCGGCACTCGTCTTGTATGAGGGATCATCCATTTCCCCGTACATCACGCAAACAGGAGATACTACGGAGGCTAAATGGTCTCGCGTCCGGTTAATGAGTTGTTCGAAGTCGGTCAGCGATTCAAAAGGCAGGAGATCCAGTTCAGCCATTTCAGAGGCAATCTGTGGGTCCTTTTTTCCTTCGATCTGTTTATAGCGCTTGGCGTAATAAACGATTCGTTTCTTTAGGACGGCTGCTTCTTTATCCATCGGTACGGACAGAGTGACAACACCTTTTATCTGCAACTCCTGTGCCGTTTTTAAAGCAAGAACACCACCCAGTGAGAGACCGACGACCGCTATATGTTTAAATTCTTTGTCTTTCAACAGCTGATAACCGTCGAGAACATCTTGCCACCAGTCGGCTGGTCCGTAGTTCAGAAGTTCTTCTGCCGATAAACCGTGTCCACTCAGTATCGGAGCGTAGCAGGAATACTGATTTTGTTGCAGATAGCTTCCAAGCTTTTTCATATCATTCGGATTGCTGGTGAAAGAGTGTAAAAGCAGAACAGCTCGTTCGCCGCCTTCGTAATAAAAGGGTTTCGGGGGTAAAAATTTCATAGAAAGGAATTCCTCATTTCATCGTAGTTCTCATTTTTATGGATGTACGTCAGTTCGCCTTCACTTCATAGTCAGTTAAGATGGTATTACCGATAGTGGTAAGCATCTCTGAGTTAACAAAAGATTTTACTAGAAAAAGCAAGTTATCTGTGCTGAGAACGGGATTAATCATCAGTGCTTTTTGTTCAAAAACAAAGCGATTTCGATCATAATGTATGATCAAGTCTTTTAACTCGCGTAAGTCATTCTTTGAGAGATCAAACAGGATGACCGCTTCGTGTATCGTCGTATTTTCGAGTGCATCTGGATTTAAATTTCCGAGTAGAGTCAGTAACGTACGATTGTGAAATTTGAGCTTTTCAATTTCCTCTATCAAATAGGTATATTTTTTATCAGACATATCTGAGATCATTCTCCTTGGATTACATATGATAATATTGTATCAATTTATCAATGATTATCGTAGGCGATGTTGAATTTTGCTGAATAGAATTGAGTTGAAGTTGTCGATCAAATGCAGTTACCTACACGATTTGGCACCGATGAGGCCGGCTATATTATTAATCAAACAAGTAGACTGCGTGGATTGTCTAGTTTAGTGTAGACCATCCAAGTAACTTCTCGGCAAAGATCTTGCTCTGCTTCTGTTCACGTGTCGACATAGGGTACACCTCCTCCTTGAAATCGATGCGCAGTAGCACATCCTTACTTAAGGATAGTTGGAGTCAAGCAAGGCGGTGGGTTTGAATCACGTTTCCACACGAACTCTGACATTCGATATTGGACGTCTGTTTAGATTTTTCGATGATCCACAATTAATAGGTGACCTGTGGGCGAGTTTCAGGCGAATCTCGCCAAACCATTTCTGCGTATATCCCGCTCATCCGGTCACACATGAGGGACACGCAGGTATGTTATTGGAGAGACTGTCCTCAGCGATATGCTGCTACGGTCATCATTTCCTCTTATCATTGATTAAAGAATTTCATAAGTAAATATGCATTCATAGATGGTTTACTGATGGGCGAGTCTGCGACGAGAGACATGAATCAGTTCATCATTCGGATTCTTCCGTTTTGCGATGACTTGGTTCTCCCCGACGACGGTTTGGATCCGGTAATAGAGTTGAGAAATCTCTTGTGTCTCCTTGCTTTCTTGTTCGATGGCAATCCGACCGTGTAGCTGATAGATTTTGCCGTCGAACGTACGGACAGAATCCGCGTGTGGGAGTTCTGCTAGATCAAAGCGTTCTTGCTTCAAGTTCAACCAATTCCGTTTTTTCTCCATACTTAAGTCGAAGTCATCCCAAGGGATGGATCCGAGCCTTTGCTCACAGGCTGTTGCAAGGATTTGGACATCAAGTATGGAAGGAAGTGAACGATTCCGCTCATAAGCGCTGATCGCCTCCTGTGAGATCTCTCCATATGTCTTTTCAGCCAACTCCACTTGACTCCAACCATGTTCTAGACGTTCCCGTCGTAACCACTCTCCAAATCGGTACATAGTACATGCTCCTTTCCTTCGAGAACCTCTGTATGACAATGTTTTCCTGTTGATAGTTAGAATGTAGCAGATTATTCTGTCAATTAAACCGTTATTTTGATGTTTCAAAAAGGTTACGTTTATCGAATTTTGACGGTGCAAGGTGTATCAATATTTGAAAGACAAAGAAAATAGAAGAAAAATAAGATTGTATTAAAATTGTAAAAAATCATAGCGATTATTTTTTATAACCTTTCAATCAATGCAGTTTTTACTGACATTACTAATTTGTTTTTCATTACTTAATTCCCTCTTTTTTAATATTTTATAAAAAAGGATTATACTAAAAATAAGTCTATAATTTTGGTTCGAACGAAATTGAATACACGATTACAGGGAAAGGTGAACGACTCATTAAACGAAAAAAAGTAACGGGAAGTCTAACTTAGAGCATCGAACACGTTCACACTATAAAAATACATTAGTTGTCCAAAGTGACAAAAATGTCACTTCAGAAAACCAATTTGTAATGTAATTCGAACGACATAATTATTTTTTCTTGGTAGAGTATCTATACTAGAAATAAATAGACAAACATTTCAAATATATATAGAAAGAATAAAATTTCTTGATTTTCAATATATCGATTGTAATTTTCAGTAGCTTTTTATTTTTTAAATGCTATGTTAAATAGCTTGTAAAAATTAAAAAAGAAAGGAAGCGTAAAAATGGAAATGAAAATTTTCATCGTAGAGGACGATTTAGCCATTTTTAATTCATTAAAAGAAACATTGACTAAATGGGGGATGCAAGTTTCAGGACCACTAAATTTCAAAGACGTTTTAGAACATTTTAAGTCCGACGAGCCACATTTAATCATTATGGATATACAATTACCGATATATGATGGTTTTCATTGGTGTCGTGAAATTCGATTGATTTCGAAAGTTCCAATCATTTTCCTATCATCACGTGATCACCCAATGGATATGGTCATGGCAATGCATATGGGGGCAGACGATTACATACCAAAACCTTTTCATTCAGATGTCCTGCTTGCAAAAGTTCAGGCTACATTGAGAAGAGTGTATGCTTACGGAGAAAAATCTCCTGATTTCATGGAATGGAACGGAGCATTAATTGATTTAAAGCGGGGAATAATTCGCATGAATGAAATAGAAACAGAATTGACAAAAAATGAATTTTTTATTTTGATTGTATTGGTAAAAGCCAATAATAAGATTGTTTCTCGCGATGAATTAATTCGGAGTTTATGGGACGATGAGCGCTTTGTAAATGATAATACATTAACTGTGAATATCACACGACTCCGCCATAAATTAGAAAATTTAGGTTTGCAGGAAGCAATCCTTACCAAAAAAGGTTTAGGCTACGTAGCTGTTACTTTATGATGGAGGGGTTTTATGTTTCTTAGTTATTTAAAAGATGTGAAAAGTTGGATTTTGTTTTTTTTCCTATCCCTTTTTTCAACAGACTTACTTCTATGGCTTGATCGAGGGATTAATGTCCAGATTAATTCGCTGATGTACGTAAATGTATTATTGCTAACTTTCTTTACCGTATTTATTTGTTGGCGGTATTACCGAGAGACAGCATATATACGTCAGTTAGAAATATTAGAAGAAAAACTAGAAACTGATTGGCATGAGGCATTACCAGAACCATTATTTGAACGTGATGAACGTATAAATAGAGTATTGCAAAGTGCAGGGATTTCTTTCTCTAATCAATTAAATAAAGATCGACAAAACACGATTATTCAAGATGATTATATTGCTGCCTGGGTCCACGAAGCAAAAGCTCCGCTTACTGCAATGAAACTCATGATTGATGCTAACAAATCTAGTCCATCTATATTCAAAATCGAAGCAGAATGGTTACGTATCTTTTTATTAATTGACCAGCAATTATACATATCACGACTGCCTTCACTAGAATCAGATTATGTGTTGGACGAAGTGCTGGTTCAAGACATCGTATCTGTTGAAATACGTGAACTGATGTCTTGGTGTCGGGAAAAGAACTTGGCCATAGAAACGGAAGGATTGGAAACGGTCATAGTAACAGACAAAAAGTGGTGTCGTTTTATTGTTCGACAGATTTTATCGAATGCCATTAAATATAGTCCTAGAGATGGAATAATCTATATTACGGCACATACAGAAGCAACCGGACATTGTATTTTGTCTATAGAAGATGAAGGACCAGGCATTCCAGATCATGATTTGCCTCGTATTTTTGATAAAGGTTTTACAGGCGGTATGGGAAGATTAAGCAATAGTGCAACTGGTCTTGGCCTCTATTTAGCAAAAAAAGTATCTAATCAAATTGGTATTCAGCTTTCAGCGATCTCAAAAAAAGATAATGGTACGATTTTAAAGATGAATTTCTCATTAGAAAACGATTTTGATCAAATCCGTAGATAACAATATTGTCATCTTATACTCTCTTTTTGTCATATAAATCAAACGACTGTCGAATTTTTAGACCGTAGTATTAAAGATATAAGAAGAAAGGGAGTTTAAACACATGACACTTTTAAAAAGGAATTCAAAAATCATTGATGAATCAACCAAAAAAACAGTATTATATGCCCAAAATATTCGAAAATCGTTCGGTTCGAAAGGAAATGTTCAACAAGTACTAAAAGGAATTGATTTACGTGTAGAAGAAGGTGAATTTGTTGGAATCATGGGCGCTTCAGGTGCTGGTAAAACAACGTTGCTCAATATTCTTGCGACAATCGACCGGTCTACGGAAGGAACAGTCCTGATCAGTGGATCAGATATCTCTCAGATGAAAGATGCTGCTATGGCCGATTTCCGGAGAAATCAGCTGGGATTTATCTTCCAGGACTACAATCTTCTTGATACATTAACCGCTAAGGAGAACATCTTGTTACCATTATCACTTGGGAAAATAAACAAAAAGTCGGCAGAAGCAGAATTTCGTACCATTGCCGATATCCTAGGGATCTCCGATTTAATTGATAAATACCCGCATGAACTTTCAGGAGGACAAAAGCAACGTACTTCTGCAGCCCGTGCATTGATTAATCAGCCTTCTATGGTCTTTGCAGATGAACCGACTGGAGCGCTGGATTCAAAATCAGCTTCCTCGTTGCTTAGGACCATAACAAATATTAACGAGAAAAGAAAAGTAACAATCATGATGGTAACCCATGATCCACTCGCCTCAAGTTACTGCAGCCGTGTTATTTTCCTGAAAGATGGTAAAATTTATACAGAGATCTATAAAGGAGATAAAACGAGACAAGCCTTTTTCCAGGAAGTTTTAAATATTCAAGCTGTGCTTGGAGGTGAAAACGTTGACGTTCTTTGATCTCGTCTTCCGTAGCATGCGCAAAAACATCAAACATTATTACTTATACTTTTTTGCTCTCATTTTCAGTGTTGTGCTGTACTTCGTTTTTGCTACTTTGCAGCATGACCCAGTCGTCTATACACAGAGCGACCAAATGAGTACAGCGTTTCTAGCAGCAGGAATTCTATTAATTTTTATTATTGGCATATTTGTAGTCTACGCCAATTCGATTTTTCTAAAAAAAAGGAGCCGAGAAATCGGACTCTATCAATTAATTGGATTGAAAAAAAGTATAATTGCACGACTATTAGTTTTTGAGAATTTACTTCTTGGCATCGGAGCACTTGTTGTCGGAATTGTTATCGGAATGTTAGTATCACGTATTTTCTTATTACTGCTCATGAAATTAATCGGGTACGAAATGATAATCAATATTTCATTTTCAATGGTTGCCGTCATTCAAACAATTTTTGTGTTTTTCGGGCTTCTTATCTTTACTACCATCCAAATGATTACTACAGTGTATCGGAACACCTTATTGTCCTTGTTTAATACAGAAAAAACTGGAGAACAGCCTAAAAAACCAAAAGCCAAAACTGAAGCCTTTTTGGCCCTTCTTGGTGTAATCTTGATCTGCTTAGGATATATCATTTCGAATAATATGATAAATGATTTATTTCTTTTCAATATACTGGCTTTGTTAGCTTCTATAGGGATAGGAACGTATCTCATTTTCCGGGTAACTATTGGTTGGTTATTTTATCAAATTCGTAATCGAAAAGCAGGTCATCTAGGTTTATCCAATAGTTTGTCGATTGCTCCATTAATGCATCGATTAAAAGAGAACGCTAATTCGTTAACACTCATCACTATCCTTTCAGCCATGACATTGACGATGCTTTCTGGAGCGTACTCTTTCTATTATGCTACTGAACATGAAACCAGTTCGCAAATGCCATTCGACATCATATTTGAAGAAAATGAATCAGTAGCAACTCAATTGAGCAACGAGTTAAATGAAAAAGGCATATCTTTTTCACATGGGGAGATTGATTTGCTTGTGCTATCGGGTCAATTGGAAGAAGGCACAATGCCTGTACCAAGTAACGAATTATACATTGCCATTACAAGTGATAAGCAATTGCAGCAAGCAGGAAATGATATAAAAGCTCCTACTGACGGCTCAGCATATTTTTACAGCACCTCGTCCATTTCCTTATTCAGAGACGCGATGAAAATGCCGGTAACTCTGGAATTAGATGATAAAACAAAGACTAAAATTAAAATCACCGATTACCGAGAGGGAAACAGTATCAATGGATCGATGCTCTACTCTCAAATTGTAGTTAACGATAAGAAATTTCAAACCCTTAAAAATCAATTTATAGCGAATAGTTCAGCCAAATTCAAGCGAATCGATGGATTCAAAATTACTGACTCTAACGATTTAAAATTAGCATCCGAGATTTATAACAATCACTATGCGAGCGGAAATTCACATATTGACTACTATTCAGCCTACCAACAAGCTATCCAAAAAAATGGATTATTGATTTTCATATCAGGATTTTTAGGTCTTGTCTTCTTAATCTCAACCGGTAGCATTTTGTACTTCAAACAAATGACAGAAGCTGAACAGGAAAAGAAAAGTTACGGTACCTTGCGCCAGCTTGGGTTTAGTGTGAATGAAATTATGCGTGGAATTATCCGGAAACAAATTTTTATTTATGGTCTTCCACTTATTATTGGATTGCTACATGCTATTTTTGCCATCCATGTTCTTTCTGCTTTCTTCCAATCAAACATTGCTTTCGCAGCTTCTATAGCAATGATGGTTTACACAATCATTTATATATTTTTTGCGTTCTTAACAATCGGTTACTATCGAAAGACGGTAAAAGCAGCATTATAGAAAAAAAGTAATAAAATCAGTTCTTCACTTTTGGGAGATGAGAACAATAATTTGACTTACTGATAATTTACATCTTCACAAAATTGGTTATACATTCAATATTATGTATTATCTAAAAAATTATAAACATTGAAAGGAAGTGTATGTAATGAAAATTAATTTAATCATTTTTCTAACATCCATAAAAGCACAAAAAGAAAATAGTCGTACTGAAATTGTAGTGAAAACAGTCGAATCAGGTATACGTCCAACTATTGGAGACATAATTGATGATCCTGGATTTGATTCAAGATTTCATAATGGATATGAAGTGGTTAAAGTAACTTTAAATTATGAGTTCAACGAATGTAATGTCTCTCTCCAACCACTTGCAATAGAACTAGAAGAAATTAGTATTGATAGCTATTTAGAAAAACTTGTAGCAAATAGATGGCGTATATTTACAAAAGAAGAATTTTTAGCGTCGTTATAAAAAGTTATTTAAGCATGAAGGAGCTAGGAGGCAGCAAAGAGAATCAAAGGATTTTGTTCGTCTTTAAAGGACTTCTTTTAAAAGTTTAATTGTTACATCAGTTATTAGAACTGTGGGATAAAATAATAGGGCTTAAAAGAGATGACTCCAGAAAAATACCGGAGTCATCTCTTATTTACATAAATCAAACGCTTTTTTTATTCTAATTAAGCAAGAATACACTTTTTACTTTCTAATATATGATCTTTAAGAAGGTGAGAATCATGTGGAAGCATGAGTATATACGTTTCCAAATCTATCCGAGTAAAAAGCAACACATTTTAGCGAAATGAGATGAGACGTACATGACGAGTGGGGAAACGATTGTCTTACGTTCAACCACCTAGCTGATGCGAATAATGGTTTCTTCAAAAAGAAAAATATACGACCGCAATTCATTCAAGTCCAATTGAAATCCTACGTCTCGAGATAGCTATAATTAACTACTTTTATCATGTTGTCACGTTAGTTGAAATATAACCTCATTATTTCATGCGTTGGTAGACTGTTGGACTCCTGAATTTCAACAAAGTATTCTACTTGCCATTTCTGCGTAGCAATCGCTTGTTTGCTAGTCGGATACTCCCAACTTGGATAAACTCGAATTGCCATTTTCCCTTTTATAGTATTCGTACTCAGTATTTTTTGCTTAATAAGGACCTCTTTAGGAAAAATGAACTGACCGAATTTATTATCGTTAGTAAAGATATTCACTACTAATAAGTCTGTGGCAGTCTTATCCGAAAAAGGTTGATTTTTATTCTTGTCATCTTTTTCCCAAAACGCCACAAACTGTCCTGCTTTTTTAGGTGTAGTCTTTGCGACTCGAAATCGAATGGACTTTGAGCGTAGATGAAATAAACCAGCGCTATAATCTGAATTCTGAACTTCTTCTTGTATGAATTGTGGGTGTAAATCATATGGCTTATACATTATTTTTTGTACATACGCTAAGGCATCAAAAAAATTATTCATTCCCTGTACCTCCTTCTTGTTCTCACTAGGCTAAGTTTCTGATGACTTTTCTAGTAAATTTTAGGATTCATAAAGAAATCGACTAAATGTCTAGATTGGAAGATTTCTCTTTTATTTATAATAATTTTTTGAGCTGATTCCTTATTTGATTTTTTTCAGTATTTCACTTTTTAACAGCATGCTAATCAAAATGTAGATTCAAAAAAATGTTCCTGGCATAAAAGAAAGTACATGACTTTTATTTGGATTATTGAATTAAGTACATGTATAGTGCTTCATTCTGTAATGTTATGAACCATGAAAATTTTACTTCATCGTTGTCATAAGTTGAAAAAAGTAAGTCGGTTCGTTGGTCTTATGCAGATTATACCAAGCTTCCAGTGTGTCAGGGTGGAAGATATCCATAGCTTTTATGGTTTCTTTTGCAAAATCGAGCGGTGCCATTCTAGAGGCTGTAATCAATTGATTGTCCTTTATGACGGAACACGATTGATGCAACGTGGCCCTTTATAAGAAAAACTCTCCATTTGTAGATAGGATAAATCATTACTCGTATGATGAAGAGAATCTAAATGTCCAACCTTAGCTAAGCCATGGATCGCACCACAAGTCGCAGCAATTAATGTGTTCGGTTGGAAGCCTTCATCGACTTTTTGTAAGATCAGCTCATGTATGTCCTCACTCCAGCTTTCTCCACCCGGAAGTATCAATAAGTCTTTTTTCGTTAATTTCATCTGCTCCACTGAAATATCTGGTTTTACCGCTAAACCACCCATTGTCGTGATTATAGCCGAGCTTGGAGCAACCGTGATCACCTGTAAACAATCTGCATCCTTCCCTCGTGTTTCGCTCGAATCATTTTAGCGTAATGAATAATCAGATGCTGTAGCTGAAGTATTACGGGATGCGTAAAAGTCCTAACTATTTTTGAAGAGCGTCCAACTCTTAATTGTATAAATAGGAAACCGGCTATTCTATAGAATAATAGAGAACTATCGGTGGTTTTTCTAAATAAAATATATAGATATAAAGCCAGTGACCTATGTATAAGGTTACTGGTTTTTCACAACTCTTGTGCAAAATATTGCTTAAAATTGATGTAAGTTATCTATTAAAGTTGTGGCTTCTTTTTATATGTTAAAGTTAAAGCACAATAATAAAAGGTAATATTAAACTATACGCCTATAATGAAATTTATTTAATCTGGAGGAGCCTTATGGAAACACGATTAGAAGAATTACAAAGATATGAAAAATTTGACGATTTAGCAAACGATGTGCTGGATCTTGCCAAGGAAATTCTCCCTGAGCAACTGTTTTACTTATCCGTTTTTAGTCATACGCAGCAATTCATATTGAAGCTGTCTAATGAAAGAACAAATATTCATATAACCGAAGGGATGGTGGTTGACCTCAATCAATCGGTATGTAAACGAGTTGATTTTGAAAAAATCAACCTTTGGTTTATGAGGATGTCAACAAAGATTGTTCAATTGATGAGGTAAAGACGCTACTCGACGGAGTAAATGTTCAATCCTATCTAGGGATTCCCATTTCGCTCACAAACGGTGAGAAATTTGGAACATTATGTGCTGTAAACGATGAGGCGAGCCTCTTGGATAAGAAGAGTATTGATTTACTCCAACGCATCGTAAAGTTGTTCTCCTATTATTTAGATTTGGAGCGATTTGCTTGGAAGGATATGTTGACAGAACTCTACAATAGACGCTATTTAACTAAATATTTTGAAAACTATCAGCATCAGAATGGTGCCCTCTTTTTCCTCGATCTAGATGGTTTTAAAAAAGTGAATGATGGATATGGACATGATACGGGAGATGCCGTCTTAAAAGTAGTGGCATCTAGGCTTCAAATGATCGTGGATGGGCAGAAAGATGCGTTTGCAGTACGGTTAGGGGGAGATGAGTTTATCCTGCATTTTTCTCAAACTAACAGTAAGCAAGAGTGGGACAAAATAGCTAATCAAGTGGTTAAGGCTATAAACGCTTGGGATACCCCGTATAAAGTCTCGACCAGTATCGGGATAGTGACATACGAAGAAGGTGATGCTGTCAGCCTATCAAACCTCCTGCAACAGGCAGATGAAGCCTTATATCATGCTAAATCATTTGGGAAAAATACGTTCAAGTTTTTTAATGAATCATAAATAAATGGGGAGAGATGCTGAAATAGCATGCTCTCCCCATTGCTTTTCCTATCAAATCAACATTTTTCAGATTATCTTCAGAGGAAAAACTGAATCAGATCTTTTAGTACGGAGCACCATGACTCCCATTCAAAAAAGTGTTATGTAAACTAATTTATCATAAGTAAAATGAATAAGTCTCTATTAAAACTATCGACATCAAAAACGTCCCCGAAAAAGCGGGGACGAAACGTACATCTTATACTGTTAGTTCAGACCGTCTCATCCGTAAACGTTTCACCTGTCCGGCGTACGGTCGCTCCGAGTTCCGCGGCAATCGCATTGATCGCTTCCGAATCCTCGTTGACTTCGCTGATGATGATGACGCCGTAGTGGTCGGGATTGATCTGGTTGAGTGTCCGGTTAAACAGATCAAACGAATCGCGTTCGTTTTTTTCGTCCCGGTTTGCGCCGATCAGGTATCCGGCGACGGAGCCGACGAGCATGCCGAACGGTCCACCGACAACGCCGACTGCCATCCCGATCAACGAACCTTTAAACGATTGATCCTGTTGCGTGAAGTCAATCGCATCGATGAAGGAGAAGCCGTCCGTCTCATTGCGTTCGGCGAGCACCATCTGTTCCATTTCAATCTCTTTGATCGCTTCGAGGTCCTTGATCATTTCAAAACCGGTTTTTGCTTTTTCCAAATCATCGAAAATAATCGTCGTGACGACGTGAGTTGCATCATTTTTATATTGTGCCATAATTTCCGCCTCCAGAAAGTTCTGATGTCGTTCTACAATTTACTTGTACCCGTAACAGAACCATTAAAAACTAGAAAGCGAGTGTCATCATAAGCATATGATTGATATAGTTTCTCAATTAGGTGATAAGTAAAACTTATTGAAGGTCTTTTGTTCTTTCAAATTGTAACGGGGCTCATATTATACTATGATAGAGCTGTACAAGTAAGCGGTATCAGGGGCTTGATGTCGTCAACA
>Ga0308158_10001114_pt1 | contig 31001 bp, 29 predicted proteins | sample PhyBR2_FD_201038 | JGI IMG/M metagenome (GOLD analysis project Ga0308158, IMG submission 201038) | Phyllosphere microbial communities from UC Gill Tract Community Farm, Albany, California, United States - DLSLB.R2 | ecosystem: Host-associated > Plants > Phyllosphere > Unclassified | place: USA... | reverse complement strand
CCTAGCCGAAGCTAGATCGAGGTTATTTGGCATTTGACAAGTGCACGCTGTTGAGTTCTCAAGGATCGGACGCTCCCCCGACCCAGTCATCACAACCAGGCCCGAAGGGCAACTTCTCAATCTTACCCAGCTCATTCGGCCTGTCAAATCGACACGCCAGAAGGCTGAATTCCAGATCCGCTACTCGGTGCTTATCGCGCCGGAGCAACTTCACTAGCTTATCCATCCCGTTCCGCTTGTCAAATCAGCTCGCGGTGCAGTTCTTTCGATCCGCAGCGCGGCGCTTGACAGCCGCAGAGGGTGGATCTCCAATCCTAGACGCAGAGCGCCTGTCTCACAAGTGAGTGGATGTTGGAGGTGGTTCTCCGCTTGAGGGGGGTGAAGCTCTCGGCCTCTCCGCTTCCCTGTGGGGCGAACAAGTAATAAGTTACGTGGGTCTCGGGCTTCTGGCAAATCGGCACGCTCGGCCCGGGCGTGTCGTCTGGAGCCACCGGAGCGATTCTCCCAGTCCAGCCCGCGAAACGCCCGGCTGCCGCCGCGAGTACGCTCGCATCATGCACGTTCCCCTGCCGTCGCGACTGGCCACCGGTGAGCTCGCCTGGGCGAGCGTCTCCGCATTCGCTCGGGCCGCGGGCATCCGCTCCCCGCTCGATCCCGCGAGGATCGCCGTCTCCTATCGGAGCGACCGAGTGCTCGCGATCGACGGCGTCGCCCCAGACGTGTGGTCTCCCCTCTCGGGTTTCTGGCGCAGCCGCGACGGCTGGGTGCGCACGCACGGCAACTATCCGCATCATGCGCAGCGCATGCTCGACGGTCTCGGGGTCGCTGACTCCAGGCTCCTGCCCGCCGCATTCGCCGAGAGCACCTCGGCCGAAGCCGTGGAACGGATCACCCGGCGAGGCGGACTCGCCGTCGTGGTCCGGCCGGAGGATCCGTCGAGGGACGCGCTGCTCCGGTCCGCTGCTCTCGTGGAGGTCACCCATCGCCCCTCCCCCGACGCGCGGATCCGGCGCGGCCGCGAGGGACTCGACGGCATCCGCGTCCTCGATCTGACCCGCGTCATCGCCGGCCCTGTGTGCACCCGCAGCCTCGCTCTGCTCGGCGCCGATGTGCTCCGCATCGATCCACCGGATCTGCCCGAACCCGAGTGGCAGCACTTCGACACCGGCCACGGCAAACGCTCGATGCTGCTCGATGCGCGCTCTCCTCGTCTGCGTGAGCTTCTCGAACTCGCCGACGTCGTCGTGCTCGGCTACCGTCCCGCCGCTCTCACCCGGCTGGGGCTCTCCCCCGAGGACCTCGTCGCACGCCACCCCCGTCTGGTCGTCGCACAGCTCAGCGCATGGGGTGTCGATGCCCCTGACCGTGCAGGATTCGACAGCCTCGTTCAGGCCGAGTCGGGCATCGCGATGATCGAGTCGCCGGACGGAGATCGGCCCGGCGCGCTACCCGCGCAGGCTCTCGATCACAGCGCGGGATATCTCCTCGCGGCATCCGTCATCTCGCTCCTCGAAAGACGGCGGAGCGAAGGCGGCAGCTGGATCGCGCGGACCTCGTTGCGACGCGTCGCCGCCGAACTGCTCGGGATGCCCCGCCGTCTCACTCCCGAACCGGAACAGGACGTCGATCCCGCCGAACACACTGCCGTCTTCGACGTCGGCGGGCGGATGCTCACGACCGCTCGCTCCGTCCTCCCCGGACGGGAGTTCCGTGCGCCGCGACCGTGGGGCGCGGATCAGCCGCGCTGGTGACGCACGCGGAGCACCGGGAGCAGCAAGCAGACGATCAGGGTGAGAGCACCCCAGATCGCGCAGGCTGGGGGCAGCACGATGTACGCGAGATGCGGCACCGTGAACTCGGCGGTCAGCGGACCGTAGGCGATGAGGCCCATGATCCACGCGGTCAACAGGATCACCGGCAACGAGATCCACCATGAGATCCTCACCGCGGGAGCCAGCACCCGCGAAGGAACGTCGCGGGGTGCAACCGCCCGCAGTCGCATGGCGGTCCACACCGCGATGATGATCAGCGCGGCGATCGCCGACCCGTACTGCAACCACTTGAAGCCGGTGAACGGCCCCCATCGCTCGTCGAGCAGCGGGAGCACCTCGATGCCCCATCGTCCCTCGTGCGTGAAGGAGTCCCACAGGATGTGCGAGGCCACTCCGAGCAGCAGCGACGCCGAGAGGAGCACCGGATACCAGCGCGACTGCCCGACCCCGACGGCTCCGAGGAAGGCGGCGCGAGCGGTGTCGGACCACTCGGCCGGCAGACGCCGGGCCAGCCACGCCGGAGCCAGCTCCGGCACGGCCGGACGCAGCACGACTCGCCAGATCACGAACAACGCGAAGGCGAGCAGCCCGGTCCAGACGAGGTTCCCGTAGGTGTGCGTGAACCCGTAGTCGATCCCGGCCCCTCGAACGAACAGCGGCAGATCAGGTGCCATCGCACCGATCGCGATCGCCGCCGGAACCAGCGGCGTGCGCACGAACGGCAGCGCGACCAGCGCATGGCTCGGAGTGAACGGCATCCGCTCTGCGAATTCAGCCGATGAAGACGCCGGCGAGGGTCTTCTTGCCGCGGCGGAGCACGGAGACTCCCCCGGGCAGAGAACCCTGCACGACTGCGGCGTCGTCGTCGACTCGAGCTCCGTCGAGTGAGACGCCGCCCTGGGCGATCGCACGGCGAGCCTCGCTGAGGCTCGCCACGAGACCGGTGGTCACGAGCGCCTCGACGACGGGGGTCCCCGCCGCGACCGTCGCGTTCGGAAGCTCCTCGAGCGCAGTGCGCAGCGTCGACGGGTCGAGCGCGGTCAGATCGCCCTGGCCGAACAGCGCCTCGGATGCCGCGATCACCGCGGCCGCGGCCTCCACACCGTGTACGGTCGCGACGACCTCAAGGGCGAGGCGCTTCTGCGCCGCACGACGGAACGGCTCGGACTCGACCAGGCTCGCGTACTCCTCGATCTCGGCACGCGACAGGAACGTGAAGACCTTGAGCCGGTCGATCACATCGGCATCCGTCGTGCTCAGCCAGAACTGGTACATGCGGTACGGGCTGCACATCTCGGCATCCAGCCAGATGGCGTTGCCCTCGCTCTTGCCGAACTTGGTGCCGTCGCTGTTCGTGATCAGCGGAGTGCCGATGGCATGCACCGAGACGCCCTCGGCACGGCGGATGAGATCCGTGCCGCTCGTCAGGTTGCCCCACTGGTCGCTGCCGCCGGTCTGCAGCACGCAGTCGTACTGCCGGTAGAGCTCGAGGTAGTCGAGGCCCTGCAGGATCTGGTAACTGAACTCGGTGTAGCTGATGCCCTCGTCGGAGTTGAGGCGGGCGGCGACCGCATCCTTCTTCAGCATGGTGCCGACGCGGTAGTGCTTGCCGATCTCGCGCAGGAAGTCGATCGCCGACAGCGGCGCCGTCCAGTCGAGGTTGTTCACGATGCGGGCGGCGTTGTCGCCCTCGAAGCTGAGGTAGCGCTCAACCTGCGCGCGCAGGCGCCCGACCCACTCGGCCACCGTCTCACGGGTGTTGAGCGTGCGCTCCGCCGTGGGGCGGGGGTCGCCGACCAGACCGGTAGATCCGCCGACCAGGCCGAGCGGCTTGTGGCCGGCGAGCTGGATGCGGCGCAGCGTCAGCAGCTGCACCAGGTTTCCCAGGTGCAGGCTCGGTGCGGTCGGGTCGAAGCCGCAGTAATACGTGATGGGGTCTCCCGCGAGCAGGGCGCGCAGCGCCTCCTGGTCGGTGGACACGTGGACGAGGCCGCGCCAGACGAGTTCGTCCCACACGTTGTCGAACGTGGGGTCGATCGCAGGTGCCGCGGTCGTCAGATCGGGAGTTGACACGCGGTCAAGGCTATCAGCGGGCGGATGCTCCGCTCGCCCCGACCGTCGACCGGTCAGCTGTGCGCGGCCCACCACACGAGGAAGGCGGCTCCCAGCCCGATCACCCAGCTGACGAGGCTCCCGACGAGGAAGTACTCGGCACGTGCTCCGGTCTCGCCGTCGCGGGAGATCTCGGGGAATCGCACGATTCCCTTGGCGGCCAGCATCGCAGCGAGGATCGGGTAGGCGGCGGCGAGGGTCAGGATCATGACGAGCACGCGCTCGAGCGGGCCGATGAGGCGTCCGCCCTTGAAACCGCCGCGCGGATCGCGGATCGCCGGGACCGCGTTCTCGGTGTCATCGGCGTCATCGCTCTCGGAATCCTCCGCGGATGCGGCGACCGGCACTGCCGCCTCCGGCGCCGGATCGGCCGGCCTCCAGGTGTGCTCGCCGTCAAGCGCCGCGCGCACGACGAGATTCGCCGACTCCAGGAGGAAGGCGCCGGCTCCGAGCGCGAGGACGGCCAGGTCGAACGGAACGTCGCCGAAGGGCGAGCGGAGCGCCCAGATCTCGCCGATCAGCCCGGCATCCGCGCGGGCACCGGCCCAGACGACGGCGCCGATGCTCACGGCGCCGAGAAGCACGGCGGGCCAGAAGCCGAGAGGGGCCGGGCGATCGGATGGCATGCACCACACCCAGAGCGCACCCACGATCAGCGCGGCGATCATGGGGATGAGGGCATCGCTGACACTGCCGAGGAGGAGCAGGATCACGGCGACCGTGAGGTAGCCGATCCAGCGTCTCGGCGCGAACTGGCGAACCAGATCGGCGGCGCCGACGGCCAGGAGGATGAGCCCTGCGACGATCATTCCGCGTCTCCCCTGAGCGCCGCGACTCCTTGGAGGAGAGCGGCGGCACCGGCATTGCGCAGCGCCTTGGACACGCTCGGCTGCGAGATGCCCTCTTCCGCTGCGAGCTCCTGCTGGGAACGGCCGACGAGTCGACCGTACGTCAGCCTGCGTTCGCGTTCGCTCATGGCGCCGACCAGCTCGTCTCTGACGAGGAGGTACGCGTTGGATGCCGCGATCGTGCTCTGCATGACCTCATCCTGCCCCGGAGCTCCGACAATCCACGTGCGCGTGCGCGGCACGGCGCGGCTCTCCCGTTCATGAACGGTGTCGATCGCCTCCCGAGCCGCATACCAGCCGGGACCGTCCGCCAGTTCGCGGTGCACGGATTCGACCGGACGCACTTCTCCCACCCCGATGCCGAAGCGGAACGCGATGCCGTCGGGCAGTCGCAGCTGGATCATCAGGAGTGAGACCAGCGCATCTCCGAGGTCACGGTAGACACCCTGCTGCTCGTCTCCTACGGTGGGCGTGAGGGGCTGTGTCGCAAGAGGCAGGTCTCGTTCGACCTGCACGATCGTCTCATCCAGGACGCGCTGTGCGGACTCCCGGTCGCGGAGCTTGCGCGACCCGACGATGTCGGCGAGAACAGCGATGACCATGCGATAACCGTATCACGAATAATCTCGCACTTATGCCTATTTTGGTTATAGTCTGGGATCATGCCTGAATCACACATCGTCCCGTGGACCGACGCGTCCTGGACTCACGAGCCCCACTCCACCCGCACCATCGACTCGCAGCTCGAGGTGGTCGCCGTCGAAGGCAGCGATGCCTGGCGGCGCACCGCGTACGGATTCGTGCACGACACCGAGCACGCCCTGCTCGCTCCCCTCGCCGTGGGCGAGGCCATGGAGGTCGCGTTCCGGGCCCCGTGGGACGGCCAGTTCGATCAGGCCGGCGTCTTCGTGCGGATCGATGACGAGCACTGGATCAAGGCGGGGGTCGAGTACGCCGACGGCCACCTCGGACTCGGGGCTGTCGTCACGGATGTCAGCTCCGACTGGTCGGTGGGTCACGTCGACGACTGGCACGAAAGCGAGATCACGGTGCGCGTGAGCCGCTGGCCGGATGCCGTGATCGTGCGCGCACGGGCCGATCATGGCGAGTGGCGCCTGGTACGGGTCGCGCCCTTCGACGGCGAAGCCGCAGCATCCGCCGGTCCCTTCCTCGCCGCGCCGACCCGCTCCGGCCTCACCGTGCTCTTCACTCGCTGGGAGCGATCGAGCGCGGACTCCGCCCTGCACTGACTCCGCTACTGTCCCGAACCGACGGTTCGCGGATGAGGTGACGGTTCACGGACGAATCCTGGCTAATCCTCCGTGAATCGTCATCCACTCCGTGAATCGTCACCTCATCACTCTCACTGCACGACTCGCGCAAGACGCCGATCTGTCCACATTCCGTCTTCGCCCCCTCCACGCGGAGCCCGTCCACGGCATCGTCGAGCCATGCTCTCAGCGAAGGACACCATCACCCGGCTCGGCGGAATAGCCCGCGGACGCACATTGCAGAAACTCGGATTCACCCGGCAGTCCCTCGCCGCTCACGTGCGGCGAGGAGAAATCGAACGCGTGCGGCACGGCGTCTTCGCCACCGCGCCTCTCGATGCGGATACGAGGGCGGCCATCGAACACGGCGGAGCGCTCACCTGCGCGAGCCTTCTACGACGACACGGCATCTGGGTGCTCCCCGTCGCCGACGGACCGCACGTGTGGCTTGGCGCGAAACAGCACCCCCTCCAGCATCCGCACTGCGTCTGCGTCGCGCATCACTACAGCGGACATCCGCCGCTCGTCTCGACCGACGTCGAGACCGCCTTGCTCCACCTGCGTCGCTGCGCCGGCGACGAAGCGTTCTTCGCGGCATTCGAATCCGCCTGGCGGCTGCGAAGGCTCTCACGTGAGGCACGGTCACGCATCCGAGCAGCGCTCCCGGCCAGCGCGCGATGGCTGGTCGACCTCGCTCGGCCGGATGCCGACAGCGGATTGGAGTCGCTGCTACGGCTCCGCCTGCATCTTCTCGGGCTGACCCTCGAGCGGCAGGTCACGATCGACGGGGTCGGCAGAGTCGACTTCGTCATCGCCGGGCGCCTGATCGTCGAAGCCGACGGGACACAGAACCACGATTCGCCCGAGCATCGGCATCGAGACCGAAAGCGAGATGCCCAGGCATCCGCCCTTGGTTACGAGACCCTCCGATTCGACTACGCCCAGATCGTCCACGACTGGCCCGTCGTGCAGGCCGCGATCCTCGGGGCGCTCCGCCGGATGCGCAGGGTCGGATGACGGATGACGGATGACGGATGACGGATGACGGATGACGGATGAGATGACGATTCACGGAGAGACTCCGTCGAACCCTCCGTGAATCGTCACGGCCTCCGTGAATCGTCAGCGACTGCTACAGCCCGAGTGCGTGCACGGCGGCCTGGGCCCGGGCGATGAGCTCGGCCCGCTGCTCGGCCACTCGGACGGGCGCCGTGCCCCCGGCGCCCGTGCGGGAGGCGACCGAACCCTCGATCGTGAGAACCTCCCGCACCTCGGGCACGAGGTGCGGCGACACGGAGAGCAACAGCTCGTCGGTGGCGTCCTCGAGTCCGATGCCGCGATCCTCGCACGCACGCACGAGCGCGCCCGAGATCTCGTGGGCGTCGCGGAAGGGCACACGGCGCTTGACCAGCCACTCGGCGACGTCGGTCGCGAGGGAGAAGCCCTGCGGCGCGAGAGCGGCCATGCGCTGCGTGTCGAACTGCAGCGTCGCGATCATGCCGGCGAACGCGGGCAGCACGACCTCGAGGGTCTGCACCGAGTCGAAGACCGGCTCCTTGTCCTCCTGGAGATCCCGGTTGTACGCGAGCGGGAGTCCCTTGAGCGTCGCCATGAGCCCCGACAGGTTGCCGATCAGACGGCCCGACTTGCCCCGAGCGAGCTCGGCGATGTCGGGGTTCTTCTTCTGGGGCATGATGCTCGACCCCGTCGAGTAGCTGTCGTGCAGCGTGACGAAGCCGAACTCCCGCGTGTTCCAGAGGATGATCTCCTCCGCGAGGCGCGACAGATCGACGCCCGTCATCGCGGTGATGAAGGCGAACTCGGCGACGACGTCGCGCGCCGAGGTCCCGTCGAGCGAGTTCTCGGCCGGGCGGTCGAGGCCGAGTTCGGTCGCCACCAGCGCAGGGTCGAGGCCGAGCGTCGAACCGGCCAGCGCTCCCCCGCCGTAGGGCGAGACGCCCGCCCGGCGGCGCCAGTCGACCAGGCGCTCGAGCTCGCGCACGAGTGGCCAGCCGTGCGCCAGCAGGTGGTGAGCGAGCAGCACGGGCTGCGCGTGCTGCAGATGCGTGCGCCCGGGGAGGATCGCGTCGGGGTGCGCTTCGGCCTGCGCCACGAGCGCGTCGATCACGCGCAGGATGTCGCGCGCGATCACCCGGGCGTGGTCGATGAGATACATGCGCACGAGCGTGGCGATCTGGTCGTTGCGGCTGCGGCCGGCACGCAGGCGCCCGCCGAGCTCGGGGCCGAGTTCGGCGATCAGCGCCTGTTCGAGCGCACCGTGCACGTCCTCATCGGACGGCTGGGGCAGCAGAGTGCCGTCGGCGACCTTGCGGGCCACGGCATCCAGCCCCTCATGCATCCGCAGAGCTTCGTCGGTCTCCAGGTAGCCGGCGGCTTCGAGTGCGGTCGCATGCGCATGGGATCCCGCGATGTCGTACGGCGCGAGGATCCAGTCGAAATGCGTCGACCTGCTGAGCTCGGCGAGCTCGGGCGAGGGGCCGCTCGCGAACCGGGCTCCCCACAGGGCGCCCTCGTTCGTGCCCTCGTTCTTCTCTGCGCTCATCAGGCGGCCGTCCCGTTCTTCTCGAGCAGCCACACCAGGAGCGCCTTCTGCGCGTGCAGCCGGTTCTCGGCCTCGTCCCACACGACGCTCTGCGGTCCGTCGATGACCTCGGAGTCGACCTCGTAGCCGCGATCGGCCGGGAGGCAGTGGATGAAGATGGCCTCGGGGTCGGCCAACTGCATCGTCTCGGGCGTGACCTTGTAGGCGCCGAGGTCGCGGATGCGCGCGAGCTTCTCCTCCTCCTTGCCCATCGAGACCCAGGTGTCGGTGACGATGACGTCGGCGCCGGCCGCCGCCTCGACCGGGTCGGTGTAGAGGGTGATCGAGCCGCCGGTCTCCGCCGCCCGCCGATCGGCAGCCTCGACGACATCGGCCCTGGGCGCGTAGTCGACGGGAGACACGATCCGCACGTGCATGCCCGCGGTCACGCCGGCGAGCGCGTAGGAATGCGCCATGTTGCTCTCGCCGTCGCCGAAGAACGTCAGCGTGAGGCCCTTCAGGTCGCCCTTGTGCTCACGGATCGTGAGCAGGTCGGCGAGCAGCTGGCAGGGGTGGAAGTCATCGGAGAGCGCGTTGATCACCGGTACCCTCGTGCCGGCGGCCATCTCCTCGAGACCCGCCTGTGCATAGGTGCGCCACACGATGGCGGCGACCTGGCGCTCGAGCACTCGCGCGGTGTCGGACGGGGTCTCCTTGCCGCCCAGCTGACTGCTGGCGGTCGAGATGATGAGCGGCGAGCCCCCGAGATCGGCGATGCCCACGGCGAACGAGACGCGGGTGCGGGTCGAGGACTTGTCGAAGATCACCGCGACGGTCTGCGGACCCGCGAGGGCCTTGTTGGCCCAGCGGTCCTTCTTCAGCTCCAGCGCGAGGTCGAGGATCTCCGCCTGCTCGGCGGAGGTCAGGTCGTCGTCACGCAGCAGGTGGCGGGTCATGCGGGGGCCTTTCCGGAAGTGGTGAGGGATGCCGACACATCGGCGAGCGCGGCGGCGAACAGCTCGCGGAACTCGGCGAGCTCGGCGTCGCCGATCGTGAGGGCGGGTGCGATGCGCACCGTCTCGGGGTTGGCGGCGTTGACGATGAGACCTCGCTCCTGGGCGGCGGCCACGACAGCCCCCGCGACGGGAGCCGACAGGCCGACGCCGATGAGCAGTCCTCGACCGCGGACGCCGTCGATCAGGGGCGAGTCGATGCCCTCGATGATCCCGCGCAGCTCTGCGCCGCGACGAGCAGCGTTCTCGACGAGCCCTGCGTTCTCGATCTCGGCGAGCACGGCATCCGCAACTGCGGTCGCGAGCGGGTTGCCGCCGAACGTGGAGCCGTGCGAGCCCGGGGTGAACAGGTCGCTCGCCGCCCCGTATGTGACGAGGGCGCCGATCGGGAACCCGCCGCCGATGCCCTTGGCGAGCGTGATCGCGTCGGGGGTGATGCCCTCGTGCGAGAAGCCGAACCATGCCCCGGTGCGACCGGCGCCCGTCTGGATCTCGTCGACGATGAGCAGCGCGCCGTGCTTCAGCGTGAGCGACCGCGCGGCGGCGAGGTAGCCCTCGGGAAGCTCGACGACTCCGGCTTCGCCCTGGATCGGCTCGACGATGACGGCTGCGACGCGATCGTCGATCGCGGCCTCGAGGGCCTCGATGGTCGCGGGGATGTGCTCGACCCCTCCGGGCATCGGCTCGAACGGCGCCCGCATCGACGCCTTGGCGGTCATGGCGAGGGAGCCCATGGTGCGGCCGTGGAAGCCGTTCTCGAGCGCGATGATGCGCGGCTTCTCCGCGCCGCCGTGCAGGCGGGCGAGCTTGAACGCGGCCTCGTTGGCCTCAGCGCCCGAGTTCGAGAAGAACACCCGCCCGTCGATGCCGGCGCCGGCGAGACGCTTGAGCCGCGCGGCGAGGGCGAGCTGCGGCGGCGTGGCGAAGTAGTTCGACACGTGCGCGAGCGTCGCGGCCTGCCGCGAGACGGCCTCGACGAACACCGGGTGCGCGTGACCGAGCGAGGTCACTGCGATGCCTGCGAGGAAGTCGAGAAGGCGGTTGCCGTCTGCATCCCACACGTACGAGCCCTCGCCTCGCGTGAGCATCGCCAGGCGGGGTCCCGCGTTGAGGACCAGGTGGCTCGCTGCGTCATCCTGCCAATTGCTCATGCTTTCGTCCCTGCGCTTTCCAAGACCACTTCTGTTCCGATTCCCTTGCTGGTGAAGAGCTCGACGAGCACCGAATGCGGCACGCGTCCGTCGATGATCGCCGCGGCGTCGACGCCGCCCTCGACGGCATCGAGGCAGGCTCGCATCTTCGGGATCATGCCGGACTCCAGGCTCGGGAGCATCTCGATGAGAGCCTCCGCCGTGAGATGCGAGACCAGCGAGTCGCGGTTCGGCCAGTCGGCGTAGAGCCCGGGCACGTCGGTCAGGATGACGAGCTTGCGGGCGCCGAGCGCCACCGCGAGGGCCGCGGCCGCGGCATCCGCGTTCACGTTGAGCGACTGGCCGGGGTGGTCGAGGTCCGGCGCGATCGAGGAGATCACCGGGACCCTTCCTGCGGCCAGGTGATCGAACACGGCGGTGGGGTCGACCTCGACCACATCGCCGACGCGTCCGAGATCGACCTCTTCGCCCTCGATGACGACGCCGCGACGGCGGCCGCCGAACAGACCGGCGTCCTCTCCGCTCAGGCCGGTCGCGATCGGGCCGTGCGAGTTGATCTTCGACACGAGCTGCGGGTTGACCTGCCCCGTGAGCACCATGCGGACCACGCTGATCGCCTCGGTCGTGGTGACCCGGTAGCCGCCCTTGAACTCGCTGGGGATGTCGAGCCGGCCGAGCATGTCGGAGATCTGCGGGCCGCCCCCGTGCACGACGACGGGCTGCACTCCGACGTAGCGCAGATACGCGATGTCCTGGGCGAACGCCTCCTGCAGCTCGTCCGAGACCATCGCGTTGCCGCCGTACTTGACGACGACGATCTGGTCGCGGAACTTCTTGAGCCACGGCAGCGACTCGATGAGGGTCTCGGCCTTGACCGCGGCGATCTCAGCCGGTGTGTCCTGGATGTCGGTCATGATGCGTACGCGCTGTTCTCGTGCACGTAGTCGTGGGTGAGGTCGTTGGTGAGGATGGATGCCGTGGCCTCGCCGACCTTGAGATCGATGACCAGGTGGGTCGCCCGCGGTGTCAGATCGACATCTTCGCGCGGGCGGTCGGGGCCGCCCTCGCTGCAGACGCGGACGCCGTTCATCCACACGTCCACGTCGTAGGGATCGAACTGCGCGGCGGTCGTGCCGATCGCGGCGAGGACCCGACCCCAGTTCGGGTCGTTGCCGAAGATCGCCGCCTTGAAGAGGTTGTTGCGGGCGACGGAGCGTCCGACCTCGACGGCCTCCTGCTCGGAGGCGGCGTGCTGCACCTCGATCGTGATGTCGTGGCTGGCCCCTTCGGCGTCGCCCTGCAGTTTGACGGCGAGCTCCTGACACAGCTGGGAGAGCGCGGCGGCGAAGTCGTCGAGGTCGAGAACGACCCCGGACGCCCCGTTGGCGAGCAGGGTGACCTGATCGTTCGTCGACATGCAGCCGTCGGAGTCGAGGCGGTCGAACGTCTGCCCGGTGGCTGAGCGGAGTGCGGAGTCGGCCTCGAGCGGTTCGAGCACGGCATCCGTCGTGATGACGACGAGCATTGTCGCGAGCCCGGGGGCGAGCATGCCGGCCCCCTTCGCCATGCCGCCGATCGTCCAGCCGTCGCGGCTGACCACAGCGGTCTTCGCGACGGTGTCGGTGGTCATGATGGCCTGCGCCGCACTCTCTCCTCCGTCGGCGGAGAGCTCGGCGATCGCCTGCTCGGTGCCGGTGAGGACCTTGGCGCGGAAGATCTCGTCGCCGACGCCGATCAGCCCTGTGGAGCAGACGAGCACGTCGCCGGCGCTGACGCCCAGCAGTTCGGCCGCCTTCTCGGCGGTCTGATGCGTCGTCTGGAACCCGAAGGCGCCGGTGAAGCAGTTCGCTCCGCCGGAGTTGAGCACGACGGCCTCGACCACGCGGTCGGCGACGGCCTGCTGCGACCAGATGATCGGGTTGGCCTTGGCGCGGTTGCTCGTGAAGACGGCGGCTCCGACCTTGCGCGGCCCCCGGTTCACGACCACGGCGACATCGGGCTTGCCTGTGCTCTTGAGACCGGCGGCGACACCGGCGGCCTCGAATCCTGCGGGGGCGGTGACACTCACGGTGCGACTCCGTTCACGGAGAGCGCGCGGTCTTCGGGCAGGCCGAGCGCGATGTTCATGGATTGGATGGCGGCACCGGCGGTGCCCTTGACGAGGTTGTCGACCGCGGTGACGACGGTGACGCGGTTCGCGGCCCGGTCGACCGCCAGGCCGATCAGCGCCGTGTTCGCGCCGAGCACGTCGGCAGTGCGCGGGAACTGCCCCTCGGGCAGCAGCTGCACGAACGTCTCACCGCCGTACGCGCTCTCCCACGCCTCCCGGATCTGCGCGTCGGTGACGCCGTCGACGATCGGGGCCGTCGAGGTGGCGAGGATGCCCCGCGACATCGGCACGAGGACCGGGGTGAACGAGATGCGGATGCCGTCTTCGGTCGTTGAGCGAGCGACGCGAGACGAAACGCCCGACGCCGCGGCGAGCGCCTGCCGGATCTCGGGGATGTGGCGGTGCGTGCCGCCCACCGCGTACGGATTCGCCGTGCCAAGGATCTCGCTGCCGAGGAGGTTCGTCTTGAGGCTCTTGCCCGCGCCGGAGGGCCCCACGGCGAGCACCGAAACGATGTCGCCCGGATCTATCACGCCGGCGGCGACGCCGGGCGCGAGACTGAGGCTGACGGTCGAGGCGTTGCACCCGGGGGCGGCGATGCGCGTGGCTCCTACGAGGTTCTCGCGCTGCTTCGTCCCGTTCACGGGAAGCTCCGGCACTCCGTACGCCCACGGCTCGTGGAACTCCCCGCCGTAGAAGGCGTCCCAGGAGTCCCTCGAGGTGAGCCGGTGGTCGGCGCCCGCATCGATCACCAGCGGGACGGCACCCAGAGCGTCGGTGTACTGCCCGGACTGGCCGTGCGGCAGCGCGAGGAACACGATGTCGTGCCCGGCGAGGACCTCTGGCGTCGTGTCCTGCAGGGTGAGGTGCGCGAGAGAGCGCAGATGCGGCTGGTGCTGGATCAGCGGCTGGCCGGCGTTCGAGTGCGCCGTCACGGTGCGGATCTCGATGTCGGGATGTGCGGCCAGGAGACGGAGGATCTCGCCACCCGCATAGCCGGATGCGCCGGAAACGGCGACCGTGTACGTCATGTTTCTACCTTAACGCTGGGAGGGTCTGGGGCCGGAGCGGCGACACCGGCACTCGACCGCCGTGCGTACGCAGGCAGGAGCGCGGGGTCGCCTAGAGTCGGCGGCCGCCGCGGCGTCGGCGCACGACGACGACGCTCGGAGCGAGCGTCGAAGAAACGTGGGTGGCCGAAGACATGCCGCGAACATAGCGCGGCCGGTGCGGCATCCGCAAATCCGGCGCGTAACTCAGCCGTGAAGTGGCGCGGCGAAGAAGGCCAGCTCGTGCCCGGCGGCGATCTCGAAGGCGCGGTACATGCGACTCCGCTGCGCGGGCGAGGCCGAAGCCGCCGCCTCCGAGACGTACGCGATCGCCTGGACCGTTGCCTGCTCGAAGGCGGGGTCGGCGTACGTGGCGAGCCAGGAGGCGTACGGATGCTGCGGATCGCACGCGTACTCGCCGAACTCGCCCGCGTGCAGGCGGCGGCCGAGGTCGTCGTACAGCCAGAAGCACGGCAGGATCGCGGCGATCAGCACGGCGTAGTCGCCGGTGAACGCGGCCGCCCGCAGATGGTCGAGATACGCCACGGTGGCCGGCGCGGGATCCGCGGCGAAGGTCGCTGCGCCGACGCCCGCGTCCGGCGTGAGCCAGGACGCGTGCAGCTCGAGTTCGCCGACGATCGAGCCGTGCGCGGAGTGCGCCCAGAACGCCTGTTCGTCCGACGTCGGAGCGAGCCGCGACGCTTCCGCCAGAACCCTGGCGTACTCGCGCAGGTAGAGCGCGTCCTGCGCGAGGTAGAACAGGAAGGAATCCCGCCCGAGAGTGCCGTCAGCGAGGGCCTGGATGAACGGCAGCTCATCGATGTCCGAGCGGATGCCGGAGATCCGCTGCCACCAGTCGGCCCTGACGGACTCTGCACGCGGGCGCGTCTCGAGACCGCCGCGCTCCCACAGCCCGGCGAAGTGACTGATCGGCCCGTGCCCGCGCCCGACCACGAGCGCCTCACTCCCCCGCAGGGACTCACGCAGCCACGCCCGGGCTGAGGCGACGGCATCGGCGGGAGTCTCTCCTCTCGCGAGGCGGGTCGCGAGCGCCGACGACAGCGAGCAGCCGGTTCCGTGGGTGTTGCGGGTCTGGATGCGCGCACCGGGGAACTCGACGATCGCGCCGGCTCCGACGAGGGCGTCGGGCGCCTCCGCGCCGTCGAGATGCCCGCCCTTCACCAGCACCTGCGCGCCGACCGTCGCCGACAGCACCGACGCCGCGGCGAGCGCATCATCCCAGCCGTCGATGTCGCGACCCACGAGCACCCCGAGTTCGCCGAGGTTCGGAGTGATCACGTCTGCCCGCGCGAGCAGGGCTCCGATGGCGTGCTCGGCCTCGGCATCCAGCAGCCGGTCGCCGCTGGTCGCGACCATGACGGGATCCACCACCACGATGGACGGACGCGCCGTGTCGATCCAGTCGACGACGGTGCGGATGACCTCCGCATTCGCGAGCATTCCGATCTTCACCGCGTCGACCGCGATGTCGTCGGAGATCGCGTCGAGCTGCTCGCGGAGGAACTCTGTCGGCGGGACGTGGACGGCGCGGACACCCCGTGTGTTCTGCGCGGTGAGCGCGGTGATCACGGCCATGCCGTAGCCCCCAGAGGCCGCGATCGACTTGAGATCGGCCTGCACGCCCGCGCCGCCCGAGGGATCGCTGCCGGCGATGCTGAGCACGCGAGGGACCCCGGCCGCCCGCCACCGCTGCACGAACGCGGCAGCCGTCTCGGCGGGATCTTCTGCGGCGCACAGCGCGGACACGAGGGCGAGGCCGGCGGCACCGGCGCCTCGCAGCGCTTCGGTGTCATCGACGCCGACACCGCCGATCGCGACGCAGGGCAGCGGACTCGCTGCGGCGAACGCGCGGAAACCGTCGATGCCGAGCGCGGGCGGGTGATCGGGCTTGGTCATGGTCGGGCGGATGACTCCCACCCCCAGGTAGTCCACGGTTCCGGCGGGATGGGCGAGAACGTCATAGAGGTGATCCCGGTTGTTCGCGGTGAGTCCGATCAGCGCCTCGGGGCCGAGTTCCGCGCGGGCGCGGAGCACTGAGGCGTCGCTCTGCCCGAGGTGCACGCCATCGACTCTGGCGCCTGCCGACCGGGCGGCGATCGCCGCATCGAGCCGGTCGTTCACGACCAGCAGCGCTCGACCGTCGATGACGCGCGAGAGGTCGATCAGCTGCGCCGTGATCTCGGCATCCGTCGCCTGCTTGTCGCGCAGCTGGACGATGCGCACTCCCCCGTCGACTGCCTGGCGCACGGTCTCCACGACTCCGCGCTCACCGCACAGGGTCGGATCCGTCACGAGGTACAGGGACAGGTCGGCGATCACAGGGCGCCCGCCTCGACGCGAGCAGCGGACTCGATGTCGGCGGGCTGCACGGCGGCGATCGCGTCCAGCAGGGCGACGGCGAAGCTGCCCGGTCCCCCGGCTGCGACGGCGGCGCGCTCGGCGGCGATCGTGTAGACGAGATTCGCCGAGGCCACCGCGAGCAGCGGCGCGGTGCCGGTGGCACGAGCGGCTCCGAGGAAGGCGGCCATCACAGCCCCCAGGGCGCAGCCGCCACCGGTGACGCGGGTGAGCAGCTCGTGTCCGTTGGCGAGGCGGAGCACCTGCTCGCCGTCGGTGATGAGATCGACCGGGCCGGACACCGCCACGACACTGCCGAACCTCGAGGCGAGCGATCGGGCCGCATCCACCGCGGCATCCGTGCTGTCGGTCGCATCGACGCCGCGACCCCCTGCGCTGAGGCCGGCGAGGGCGAGGATCTCCGAGGCGTTGCCGCGGATCGCGGTCGGGCGCTGCTCGGCGAGCCGGTGCGCGAGCGCGGTGCGCACCGGCAACGCGCCGATCGCTACGGGATCGAGAACCCAGGGCGTGCCCGATGCCGTGGCAGCATCGACCGCCTCGAGGCTCGCGGCACGCTGCTCAGGGGTCGGCGTGCCGAGGTTCACGAGCAGCCCCGAGGCGATGCCGGCGAACATGCCCGACTCCCCGACGATGTCCACCATTGCGGGCGCCGCCCCGAGTGCGAGCAGCACGTTCGCCGTGAACCCTGTCACGACGGCGTTCGTGATGCACTGCGTGAGCGGCGGGTCGGCACGCAGCGCCTCCAGCAGGGAGGCGGCCTCGGCGATGAGGTCGGCAGCGGATGCAGGACGCAGAAGATCGCTCATGCGACATTCCCTTCGCTAGTGCTAACTAGATCAGGTTCGACGGGTCTGTTCTCAGCCGCGGATGCGGCACCCCGTGTCACTGCTCGCAGTCTAGCGAAGCGCTCATCCCGTGAAGCGGCCCCGGCGCAGTTCTGCGAGGAGGTCCCGCTCCTGCGGTTTCGTGAGCCCGGCACGCCGCTCCCGCTCCACACCCCGCTCGCGCTCGTCCTGAACGACCTCGGCCACCGTGTCCTCCAGCCGGTGCAGAGACCCGCTGTTCGCCAGGTACGCGGCGTTGGACCGCGCCATGAATCCGGTCATGTCGGCGGGCAGCCACAGCGGAAGCGAACGCTCGCCCGCCCAGTACGCGACGCCGCGTTCGACGAGCCACACCTCTTCGGCCCGAACTGCGCCCCCACGGTGTCCGGTCGCCGTGCGGAACAGGGCGAGCACGTCGTCGAGCGGATGCTGCGCGCCGATCGCGTTGATCGCGCCGGTGGCGGCGGCCGAGGCGATGAAGGCGGCGACGTCGGCGACGTCGATCACTTGCACCGTGCGCCCGTCCGTCGGCGGCAGCAGCACATCGCCGGCTCCCGCCCTGTCGAAGGCGGCCGCCCAGTAGCCGAAGCGGTCGCTGGGATCGCCGGTGCCGACGATCAGGCCCGGCCGGACGATCAGCGCACGATCGCCGAGCGTGCGAACGGCGTTCTCGGCGGCGACCTTCTGCGGACCGTACTCGTAGTCGTCTCCCGGCTCGGCAGCGATATGCAGGGGTGCTGTCTCGTCAATGCCCGGCGTGACGTCGTCGGAGTATGCCGACATCGACGACACGTAGGTCCAGCGCGCAGCCCGATCACCGAGCGCGGACACGGCCCCGACGACGTGATCGGCCCGCGAGGAGATGTCGATCACGTGGTCCCACTCGTGAGCAGCCAGCTCCGCGTAGGCGCCGGGGTCGTCACGGTCTCCACGCACGAGTGCAGTGCCGGCCGGCGCCGGCCGGTCTCCCCGAGCGAGGCAGGTGACAGCGACGCCGTCGTCACGCAGCCGTCGTGCGAGACGGCCGGACAGCCAGCCGGTGCCGCCGAGGATGAGTGCGTTCGTCATGGCTCCATGCCATCAGCATCCGCCTGCGAGGGGAAGCGGTTCCGCCGAGAGCAGAGATCGAGCGTCAGTCGCTGCGCAACTCGTCCAGACCGTGCAGCACGGGAATCGTCCACGACGGATCCGGCCGCCAGCTCGTCCATTCCGCGTCGAACGGCCATTCGCCCGCGCGGAAAGACTCGATCGCCGCGTCGGCATGCCGCTCGATCTGCGCGGCCTGCTCGCGGGTCAGGCGTCCCTGCTCGATGGCGGCGACCACCTCGTCCTCGTCCTTCAGGCTGACGGCTCCGTCGGCGTCGATCTCGACGTCGAGGATGTGGTCCGAGGTGTAGGTCGCGTCATCCGTGCGCAGGTGCGCGTTCTCGAGGTTGACGTACCAGCCCGCGAACCGCTGTTCCCCGCCTTCCGGATGGGTCCAGAACAGCCAGACCGACCAGGCGGCGCCGACGGGCGCGATCCGCAGGATGCCGCCGCCCCACCACTCCTCGACGATCCTCGTCCGCCGGTCCAGCCAGCGCCGTTCGAGCGGGATCGAACGGACGCGCTCCCCTGTCGCCGACCCCTGAGACTCCTGCAGCGTCCCCGGAGCGAGCCAGGCCACGAGACCGCGTTCGTCGTCGCGGACCACGCGCATGGGCGTGATCGTCGAGGGGTCGCCCGGCTGCCACCCGGGTGATCGGTAATGCCAGTCGATCTGCTCCCCCGGCGCGAGGAAGGGACCCTCGCCCAGCGGGCGGGCCCCCTCCGGGACGGCCGCCGGGGTGCTGTGCGGGAGGATGCTCATCCCGACACGCTACCCCGCGGCCGCGCCCGGATCCGGGTCAGTCGCGCAGCGCGGCGCCGAAACGCTCTGCGGCCACGGCCACGCCGGCGAGCTTCGCCTCGGTGGCCTCAGCGGCGGTCAGAGTGCGGTCGTCCGCACGGAAGCGCAATGCGAACGTGAGGCTCTTCGACCCCTCGGGCACACCGTCACCGCGGTAGTCGTCGACCAGGCGCAGCGACTCCAGAAGCGGGCCTGCGCCCTCCACCAGTGCCGCGCGCAACTGGGCTGCCGGCAGATGGGCCGCCACGGTGAGCGACACGTCCTGCGTCGCGGCGGGGAAGCCCGACAGCGACGCAGCGACGACCGATTCGCCCGCGAGCGAGAGGATGCCGTCGAGATCGAGTTCGAGAACCGTCGCCCGTCCGGGCAGATCGGCGTCGGACGCCACCTCGGGGTGCAGCTCGCCCACGTAGCCGACTTCGGTGCCAGCGACGCGCAGGACACCGGTGCGGCCGGGGTGGAGAGCCGTGCGCTCGCTCTGCTCGACCTCGATCTCGACCCCGGCGGCGGCGCCGATCACGCGGATCGCATCGAGCGCTTCGGCCAGCCCCGCGGGCTCCGCGGGGCGACCCGGCTGGCGCGCCGAGACGTTGCCGGTGAGAAGAGCCGCGATGTGACGGCGCTGCGGCGGGATGGACGCCTCGAGCTCTGCGAGCTTCTCGTCACTCGGGCGCGCGCCGAGCGGCGGCACGTCGTCGGTGCCGTAGGTCACGCCGGGCTCGGGCAGGAACACGACACCGGTCTCGAAGATCGCCAGGTCCGTGAACCCGCGCGAGATGTTGCGGTGCGCGATCTGCAGGAGACCAGGGATCAGCGAGCGGCGCAGGAACGGCGCCTGCCCGTCGAGCGCGTTCGCGAGACGGATGCTGGGCAGCTTCTCGCCCGATGCCGACCCGTGCAGATCGTTCTGCACGTCGCTCGTGAACGGGAACGACGAGGTCTCGACGAAGCCCGCCGCGGCGAGAGCGTTCGAGACACGACGACGTCCCTGTTGGTGCGCGGTGAGGCCGCGCCCCGACGGCGGCGTGGGCAGCACCGAGGGGATGCGGTCGAGCCCGTGGATGCGGGCGACCTCTTCTGCGAGCGTCCACTTGTCGGTGAGGTCGGGGCGCCAGGTCGGCGGGATGACGACCCAGTGGTCCTCCCCCGTCGTGACCTCGGCGCCGATCGTCTCCAGGGCGCCGGTGATCTCGGCATCCGTGTAGTCCACGCCGATCAGCCCCTGTACGAAGCCGGCGGGAAGCTCGATCTCGCCGATGAACACCTCGGAGAACAGCGCACCGCCCTCGTCGGTGAGCGTGCCCCCCGCGAGCTCGACCATCAGGTCGGCGGCACGACGGGCCGCGACGAACGGGATCAGCGGGTCGACGCCGCGTTCGAAGCGCTTGGACGCCTCGCTGGGCAGCTTGTGACGTCGAGCCGACCGCGCGATCGTGACCGGGTCGAACGTGGCCGCTTCGATCAGGACGTTGCGGGTGGCATCGTTCATCTCGGTGGTGCCGCCGCCCATCACACCGGCGATGCCGATGGGGCCGGAGTCGTCGGTGATCAGCAGATCCTCGACGTGAAGAGCGCGCTCCTGGCCGTCGAGGGTCGTGATCTTCTCGCCCGCGGTCGCCCGGCGCACCGTGATGCCACCGCTCAGCGCGTCGAGGTCGTAGCCGTGCAGCGGCTGGCCGAGCTCGAGCATCACATAGTTGGTGATGTCGATCAGGATGCCGAGGGAGCGCATGCCTGCGAGCGAGAGCCGGGCGATCATCCACGGCGGGGTCGGACGCGACGGGTCGACATCTCGCACGACGCGCGTGACGAACTCGGTGGCTCCGGGTCGGCCGCGCACCGGCGCCCGGTCGTCGATGATGGCGGTGTGGCCGGTGCCCGGCTGCAGCTCGGCGAAGTCACGCTCGGCCGGGTCGCGGAAGGCGGCGCCGGTCGCGTGCGAGTACTCGCGCGCGACTCCGCGCAGGGAGAACGCGTAGCCGCGGTCGGGCGTGACGTTGATCTCCACCGCGACGTCGTCGAGACCCAGCAGGGCGATCGCGTCGGCGCCGACGGGCGCATCGATGCCGAGATCGGCGAGGACGAGGATGCCGTTGTGCTCCTCGCCGAGGCCCAGCTCGCGCGCCGATGCGATCATGCCGTCGGAGACGTGGCCGTAGGTCTTGCGTGCCGCGATCGGGAACGGACCGGGCAGCACGGCGCCCGGCAGGGTCACGACGACCTTGTCTCCGGCGACGAAGTTGTGCGCGCCGCAGACGATCCCGCGGACGCCGCCGTGGGCCTCGCCGACGTCGACCTGGCACCAGTTGATCGTCTTGCCGTTCGACTGGGCTTCGGCCTCGAGCGAGACGACCTGACCGACGACGACCGGGCCCGAGATCTCGAAGCGGTGAACGTCCTCCTCTTCGAAACCGACGGACACCATCGCCGCGAGGACGTCCTCCGGCGTGGCATCCGCTGCCAGATCGACGTACTCACGCAACCACGAAAGCGGGACGCGCATCACACCACCATCCCGAACTGCTCGCTGAATCGGATATCGCCTTCGGCCATGTCGCGCATGTCCTGCACGTCGCTGCGGAACATGAGACCGCGCTCGACCCCCATGCCGAACGCGAAGCCGCTGTACACGTCGGGATCGATGCCCGCGGCACGCAGTACGTTCGGATTGACCATGCCGCAGCCGCCCCACTCGATCCAGCGCGCGCCGCCCTTGAAGGTCGGGTGCCACAGGTCGAGCTCGGCGGAGGGCTCGGTGAAGGGGAAGAAGTTCGTGCGGAACCGCGTCTTCGCCTCGGGGCCGAAGAGCTGGCGGGCCACATGGTCGAGCGTGCCCTTGAGGTGCGCCATCGAGATGCCCTTGTCGATAACGAGGCCCTCGAACTGGGTGAACACCGGCAGATGCGTCGCATCGAACTCGTCCGTGCGGTACACGCGACCAGGGCACAGCACATAGATCGGCAGCTCGCGCTCGAGCATGGAACGCACCTGCACCGGGCTGGTGTGCGTGCGCATCACGAGGTGACGCGAGGTCGGGTCGACGTAGAAGGTGTCCTGCTCCTGGCGGGCGGGGTGATCGACGTCGAAGTTCAGGGCGTCGAAGTTGAACCACTCGTGCTCGAGCTCGGGTCCCTCGGCGATCTCCCACCCCATGCCGACGAAGATGTCGGAGATCTGCTCGCTGAGCAGGGTGAGCGGATGCCGCGCCCCCACGCGTGTGCGGGACGGGACTGCGGTGATGTCGACGCGCTCGGCTTCGAGGCGTGCGGCGACCTCGGCTGCGGCGAGCTCCGCCTCCTTCGCGGCGAGCGCCTGCGTGACCTGCCCCCGCCCCTGACCGACGAGCTTGCCGAACGCGGCCTTGTTCTCGGGCGCGACCTGTCGCATCGACGCGTTCAGGATCGCGAGCGGCGACCCTTCCGCGACGTGGGCGGCGCGGGCCGCCTTGAGCTCGGTCGTATCGGCTGCGGCGCGGATGGCCTCGAGGGCTGCGGCGACGGCTGCTTCGACCGCTTCTGGGGTGATCTCTGGTGACTCAGACACGAGAGTCGAGTCTACCGGGGACTGCGCCCACTGCCCTTCTGCATGATGATCGCCTCGGTGAGGGTCGCTTCGTCGTCGGCCGCGATGTTGCCCGCAGCGGCTGCCTGCCTCGGCGACCGCTTCACCCTGCGCTGCATCCGATATGCGATGTAGGACAGGACGAGACAGACCGCGACGTACATCGTGCCGCCGATCATGGCCGACTGGATCAGCGGAGACCCGTACGGCGCCTGATTGCCGATCTGGTTGATGACGTACAGCAGCTCCTGGTACGTGATGATGAAGCCGAGTGCCGTGTCCTTCAGCGCCACGACGAGCTGTGCGATGATCACCGGCATCATGGCGCGGACCGCCTGCGGCAGCAGGATCAGCGACATCACGCCGCTCTTGCGCAGACCGATCGCGTAGCCGGCTTCCTTCTGCCCTCGCGGGAGCGATTCGACCCCGGCGCGGAGCACCTCGGCGAGCACCGAGCCGTTGTAGACGATCAGTGCGATGACCACCGCGAAGTACGGCGGCATCTTGAGACCGATGACGGGGAGGCCGTAGTACAGCAGCATCATCAGCACGAGCACCGGAACCGCGCGCAGGACCTCGATGATCCACCGCACAGGCTCGCGCACCCAGGCGTGGTCGGACAGTCGGCCGATGCCGAGGAGGAAACCGAGGATGATCGAGCCGACAGCGGCCACGACGAACGCGCTGAGCGTGCTGAGCAGCCCCTGACCGAACCGCACCCAGACGGCGGAGAAGCTGAAGATGTTCCACTTCGCGGCCGTGAACTGCCCCGTGGCGTACAGCCGCCAGACCACCCAGCCGAGGACGGCGAGCACGACCAGCACGGTGAGGATGCCGATGAGACGGTTCCGGGCGATCGCCTTCGGTCCCGGTACATCGAAGAGTACGGAGCTCATCGCGCGATCCTCCACTTGTTCTCGAGATATCGCTGAAGCCAGCCGAGCAGCAGGACCAGAGCGACGAAGACGACCATGACCCAGAGCAGCACCGCCAGGGCGTTCTCACCGTCTTCGCTGAGGTCCGCCCGGATGGTTCCGAGATTGACGACCGAGAACCCCGCGGCGACCGTCGTGTTCTTCATGAGGGCGATGAGCACGCTCATCATGGGAGGCACGACCGAGCGCGTCGCCTGCGGCAGCACGACGTAGCGCATGACCTGTCCGAAGTTGAGGCCGATCGCGCGCGCCGCCTCCGCCTGCCCGACCGGGACCGTGTTGATGCCGGCGCGCAGCGCCTCGGCGACGTATGTCGCGGTGTAGACGCCGAGCGCCACGACGGCGAGCAGTGTGTAGTTCATCCGCTCGCCGACGAGGATCGGAAGGCAGAACGCGAAGAAGAACATCACCAGGGTGAGAGGCGTGTTGCGGATCCAGTTCACGTAGATCCCGCCGACGGCTCGCGCCACCGGCACCGGCGACACGCGCGCCGCCCCGACGATCAGTCCGAGCACGAGTGCGATGAGGCCGCCGCCGAAGAAGAGCACGAGGGTTCCCCACAATGCTTCGCCCCAGAGGTCGAGGTGGTCGGTGATGACTCCCACTGCTGCTCCTGTCGAGTCCTGATGCTGATGTCGCGAGGAGAGCGGGCGGCCGGGATCCCGGCCGCCCGCTCAGTGTCAACCGACCGGGTCGACCTTCGGCTGGGTCGCCTTGACGCCGGAGGCGCCGAGGTTGTTGTCGAAGATCTGCTGCCAGATGTCTCCGCCGTCGGTCAGCTGGGTGTTGAAGTACTCCACCAGCGCGGTGTCGCCCTTGGCGACGCCGATGCCGTAGCGCTCCTCGCTGAACGGCTCTCCGACGACCTTGATCTGGTCGGGGGCCTGCGCCGCGTAGCCGATGAGGATCGCCTCGTCGGTGGTGACGGCATCCACCTGTCCGTTCTTCAGGTCCTCGACGCACTTGGAGTACGTGTCGTACTCCTTGGTCGGCACCTCGGGGTAGTTCGTCTTGATGTTCTGGATCGGAGTCGATCCGGTCGCCGAGCAGACCGTGGTCGACGAATCGAGGTCGTCGACGCTCTTGATCTTGCTGTCGGATGCGACGAGCAGGCCCTGGCCGGTGACGAAGTACGGGCCCGCGAAGGAGATCTGCTCCTTGCGCTTGTCGGTGATCGAGTAGGTGCCGACGTAGTAGTCGATGTCGCCGTTCACGATCGCCTGCTCGCGGTTCGCCGAGGCGATCGCCTGGAATTCGATCTTCTCGGGGTCGACGCCGAGCGACGCAGCCATCCAGCGTGCGATGTCGACGTCGAAACCGGTGCGCTCATTCGTCACCGGGTCGAGGTAGCCGAGACCGGGCTGGTCCTCCTTGACGCCCACCTTGATCGTGCCGCTCGAAGAGATCCGGTCGAACGTGGGGCTCCCGTCGATCTTGACGTCCTTCTCCACCGTCCACGGCGTGCTGTTCGACGAAGGCTCCTCCTCCGTGCCGCCGCCGGTGCCGGTGCTGGTCGGCGTGCCGCTGTTGCAGGCGGTCAGCGCGAGCAGCGCTGCTGCCGCGATCCCGATTCCTGCCAGTGTCCGTGTGCGTCGCATGTGCGTCTCCTTCGTGTGCTGTGTGTGCAGGGACAGAAAAGTTCAGTGGGTGAGCAGCTTCGAGAGGAAGTCCTTGGCTCGGTCGCTCTTCGGGTGCGTGAAGAACTCCTCGGGAGTGGCCTCCTCCACGATGCGGCCGTCGGCCATGAAGACGACCCGATCGGCTGCCTTGCGAGCGAATCCCATCTCATGCGTGACCACGATCATGGTCATCCCCTCATGCGCGAGCTCGACCATCACATCGAGGACCTCGTTGATCATCTCGGGGTCGAGCGCGCTGGTGGGCTCGTCGAACAGCATCACCTTGGGGTGCATGGCCAGGGCCCGTGCGATCGCGACGCGCTGCTGCTGTCCGCCCGAGAGCTGTGCGGGCAGCTTCGAGGCCTGCTTGGCGACGCCGACGCGTTCCAGGAGCGCCATGGCCTCCTTCTCGGCATCCGCCTTCTTGACGCCGCGGACCTTGATCGGCCCCAGGGTGACGTTCTCGAGGATCGTCAAGTGGGCGAAGAGGTTGAACGACTGGAACACCATGCCGACGTCGGCCCGCAGGTGCGCGAGCCCCTTGCCCTCGGCGGGGAGCTCCTTGCCGTCGATGCGGATGCTGCCGCTGGTGATCGTCTCGAGCCGGTTGATCGTGCGGCACAGCGTCGACTTGCCGGAGCCCGAGGGGCCGATCACGACGACGACCTCTCCTTCGTTGACTGTGAGGTCGATGTCGGTGAGCGCCTGGAATTCTCCATAGTGCTTCTGCACGTTCTCGACCACCACGAGGGCCGAACCTGAGGTCATCATCTCTCCAAGCTAGCCACGTCGCTCGCGGGCTTCTAGGCCACGCCTGCGACATTTACCCGTTCGTAACAGGGCAATCCGTCTACGCTGACATCCCGTCGGGTCACCCCACGTCCTGCCCCTAGCAGGCCGTGGGGTCGCCTTGACTGCTGTCCTCAGCCCCCGGACGACGCAGTCAGGCTGGCACCCGATCGGTGTGATCGCTGATGCGATCGACCCCAGATTGGCAGAGCGGCATCGGCGGGTGCGGCTTTCTTGAGGGTTTCTTGAGGGTCAGCGCGCGTGCACTCACTCACGCGTTCCGCGATAGAAGCCGATCGCGCCAGGGTGCAGATCGACCGGACTCGTGAAGATCGCCTGCCGCCGGTCGAGCAGAGCGGCGGCAGGCACCCGTGTCGCGATCTGCTGGCGCGCATCGAAGAGGGTGGTGAGGACGTCTCGCACGACGCCATCGGGCGTCGACGACGCGGTGATGAGGTAGTTGGGAACCGCCATGGTCGGGGCGCTCTCGGTCAACCCGTACGTGCCCACAGGGAGATCCGCCGAGCGATACGCGTTCGCGTAGCGCTCGTTCACGGCCGAGACCCACGTGCGCTCAATCGGCAGCAGGCGCACCGGCTGGCTGGCCGCGAGCTCCTCGATGCCCGGGGTCGGCAGCCCGCCCACCCAGAAGAACCCGTCGATGGTCCCCGAACGCATCGCGGCGATCGAATCGCTCAAGCCCAGCTGCGGGTCGTGGACCGCGGCGATGTCCACCCCGGCGGCGTCGAGGACCCGTGTGGCGATCACGTTCACCCCCGAGTCGCGTGCGCCCAGCGACACGGTCGCCCCGGCGAGGTCGGTGATCGCGTCGATGTCGGAGTCGCCGCGCACGACCACGTGCAGGTACTCGTCGTACAGACGCGCGATCGCGACGATCGGCAGCGGCTCGTCGAACGCACCCGTGCCCATCTCGGCGTCGGCTGCCGCATCCGCCTGCGCGAAGCCGAGCAGAGCCTCGCCCGAGCCCACCCGACGGAGGTTGTCGAGCGAGCCGGCGGTCTGATCGACCTGCATGCTGATGCCCAGCGCATCGGACATGGCGTCGGCGATCCGCCCGCCGTAGTCATAGTACACGCCGGTCGGGCTGCCCCCGGCGATCGCATAGGTCCGATCCGTCCAATCGCTCGCTCGAGACGCGCAGCCGCTCACGGCTAACAGTGCGAGCACCGCCACTGCGGCGGCCACGATCCTCCGCCCCTGCGCTCTCATTCCGCGTCTCCGTCCTGCAGCCGCAGCGTCACTCGCAACCCGCCGCCGTCCGCGGCCGAGACCACGAGATCTCCGCCGATCGAGTGCATCAGGTCGGTGGCGATCGCGAGCCCCAGGCCGCTGCCCGGCACATCATCGCCATCCGCTCCCCGCCAGAAGCGATCGGCCGCCTGACCGACCTGTTCCGGCCCGAGGCCTGGGCCATGGTCGCGCACGCTGATGCTGCTCCCGGCGCCGTCGTGCGTCGCGTAGAGCTCGACGACACCGCCGTCCGGTGAGAACTTCACCGCATTGTCGATGAGGGCATCCAGGGCGCTCTCCACGATCATGCGGTCGGTGACGCTCAGGACGGTCTCGCCGCTGTCCGCGCGAAGCACGATCCCGCGCTTCGCCGCGACTTCACGCCAGGCACCGGCACGCCGCGCGGCGAGGGCGGTGAGATCGACAGCGGAGAAGGTCGAATCCCCGCGACCGCTGCGCGTGAGATTGAGAAGGGTCTCCAGGATCTCCGTCATCCGCCGCCCCTCCTGCCGCGTCTCCTCGACGTCCGCGGCCCATTCGCCCCCCAGCCCCGTCGCGAGGTGCTCCACGCGCAGCAGCAGGGCGTTGAGCGGATTGCGCAGTTCGTGCGAGGCGTTGGCCGCGAACTCCTGCTGGCGCGCGACCACGCGTTCGATCTCGTCGGCCATGCCGTTGAACACCTGCGTCATGCGCCGCAGCTCCGGCGGGCCGGTATCGACGTCGACACGGGCGTCCATCGCCCCGTGCTCGATCGCGACCATCGCCTCATCGAGTCGGCGCACCGGAGACAGGACCCATCGGGCGAGCTGGAACACGAGCAGGACGCCGAGCGCGATCGACACCGCCGCGACGACCGCGAAGAGGGCGACCTGCCTGACGATGGCCCCGCTGGCCGCGTCGCCGGTGGCCGAGATCATCACCGCCCCGATCACATCGCCGTCGTCGAACACCGGCTCGACGAGTGACACGTCGGCGACGGCCCAGGGCTGAGCGGGCACCGGGATCTCCGCGCGGCGTCCGGAGAGCGCCTGAGCCACTTGTTCTCCCTGGGCTTCGGAGAGCTGCCGTGAGGAGACCCGATCGCTCGCAGCCCACACCCCGCCCGCGATGTCGAAGACCGCGACCTGGGTGCCGTACACCTCCTGGAAACGATCGGCTTCAGCGTCGAACACCGCGGTGCTGCCGGCGAGGAGGGACTGCCTCGCGGTCGTCACGAAGTAGCCGAGGTCGCCGAGCTGCTGCGTGTAGAACGCCTGCTGAATGCTGCGTGCGGCGCTCCATCCCGCCGCGCCGCCGAGCGACACGAGAACGGCGATCAGCGGAACCAGGAAGACGACGACGAGCCGGGTGCGCACGGGTCAGGAGCTCACGAGCCGATAGCCGACGCCCCGCACGGTCTCGATGAACCGGCGCTCGCCCGCTTTGCGCCGGATCGCGCCGACGTGGACCTCGAGGGAGTGCGTGAAGCCGCGCCAGTCGGTGTTCCAGACCTCGCGGATCAGTCGGTCCTTGGGCACGGCCACACCCGGATGCCGCGCCAGCACCGCGACGATGTCGAACTCCTTCGGTGTGAGGTCGACCGGCGCATCGCCGACCAGCAGCCGGCGCGCCACGAGATCGATCCGCACGTCGTCGCCGGACACGACGACGACGCGCTCGGCCTCCGTATGAACCGGGCGCGAGCGCCGGGTGACCGCCTCGATCCGAGCCAGGAGCTCGTGGACGTCGTAGGGCTTGACCACGAAATCGTCCGCCCCCGCGCGAAGTCCCTTGATCCGCTCGGTGACCTGGCTGCGTGCCGTGACGACGACGATCGGGACGTCGGAGCGCGCGCGGATGCGCCGGCACAGGTCGATGCCGTCGACATCGGGGAGTCCCAGATCGAGCAGGACGACCTCGGTGTGCGCGTCGAGGATCTGCAGGGCGGATGCGCCGTCCGAGGCGCGCTGGGTCGCATAACCCGACCTCGCGAGGAACGCGTCCAGCGCCGCTGCGACGCGCTCGTCGTCCTCGATTATCAGAATCCGCATCGATCCTGCCCCTTTTCAGCCGGCGCCCCCTCGCGCGGCGAACCTCACCGCGCGCTACCGGGGATCTACCGTACCAGCCGCGAGAGGGCGCTTCCGACGCGGACGATCACAGACCCGACGCGGCGCGCTGTGCGAACGCGCTCTCGTACAGGCAGACGCTCGCCGCTGTCGCGAGGTTCAGCGACTCGGCCCGGCCGAAGATCGGCAGCTTCAGCACGTGGTCGGCGAGAGCGAGCGCATCGTCTTCCAGACCGCGCGCCTCGTTCCCGAACAGCCAGGCGGTCGGCGCGGCGAGGACGCCGTCCGCTCGAGCGGCGAGAAGGTCGTCGCCCTTCACGTCCGCGGCGAGGACGTTCAGCCCCGCGGCGTGCGCCTGCTCGACGACCTCGGTGAGGTCGGACGCCACCGAGACCGGAAGGTGGAACAGCGAGCCGGTCGTCGCGCGCACCACCTTGGGGTTGTACGGGTCGACGGTGCGACCGGTGAGCACGACGGCGTCGGCACCGGCCGCATCGGCCGCGCGGATGATGGTTCCGAGATTCCCGGGGTCGCGGATCTCCTCGCAGATCGCGACGAGGCGGGGCGAGGAGGCGAACACCTCGCGCACGGCGGTCGGCGTCTGCCGGACGACCGCGACGAGGCCCTGAGGCGTCACCGTGTCGGCCATCGCCCCGAGCACGTAGTCCGTCACGTGCACGGCATCGACGCCGGCATCCGCCGCCTTGGCCCGGATGTCAGGATGTTTCTCCCAGCCGTTCGTCGTCGCGAACAGCTCGACGATCGCGTCCGGCCGATAGGTCAGCGCTTCACGGACGGCCTGAGGGCCCTCGAGAAGGTAGAGCCCGGTCTCGGCGCGCGCGCTGCGCTTGGTCAGTTTGGCGACGGCACGGACTCGGGGGGACCGGGGGTTCTCCAGCACGCTCTCAGTCTAGGGACAGCGGGAGCTCTTCCTCACCATCGGGTCCACCTCTTCCGAGTAAGGTGCTCCGATGACCTCTCGTCCCACAGCCGGTTCCCGCCGCCGGGTCATGGTCGCCGCCCTCGCCGTCGTCACGGTGGCCGCCGGCCTGATCGTGCACCGGTTCGTCGGAGGCGTGCTCGGCGACGTCGCCGGCGACGCGCTGTACGCCGTGCTGATCTATCTGCTCGCGGCTTTCGTGCTGTCGCGGTCGCCCGGACCGCGTCCGGCCCTGATCGCCGTCGCGTTCTGCACGGCGGTCGAGCTGCTCCAGGTCACCGGACTGCCGCAGGCGTGGGCGGCCGCATTCCCGCTCTCCGCTCTGGTGTTCGGCACCGGCTTCGATCCCCGCGACATCGTCGTCTACGCGCTCGCCGCCGCCGCCGCGGCCGTCACCGACGTGCTGCTCGTGAGGAGGTGCCGTCCGGCATCCGCCTCCGCACATGCGACAGGGCGCCCTCCCGAAGGAGAGCGCCCTGTGTGAAGAGGTGCTTACGCAGCCGACTTCGGTGCGTTGACGTCGGAAGGCAGAGCCTTCTTCGCCGTCTCCACCAGCGTGGTGAAGGTGGCGGCGTCGTTGACCGCGAGGTCGGCGAGCATGCGACGGTCGACCGTGACACCCGCGAGGCCGAGGCCCTGGATGAAGCGGTTGTACGTCATGCCGTTCTGGCGTGCAGCGGCGTTGATGCGCTGGATCCAGAGACGGCGGAAGTCACCCTTGCGCTTGCGACGGTCCCGGTACGAGTAGACCAGGGAGTGGATGACCTGCTCTTTGGCCTTGCGGTAGAGGCGCGAACGCTGACCGCGGTAGCCGGAGGCGCGCTCGAGGATGACCCGGCGCTTCTTGTGAGCGTTTACCGCCCGCTTGACTCTTGCCATTTTCCTGTGTTCCTATTCCT
>Ga0308158_10001112_pt1 | contig 31068 bp, 31 predicted proteins | sample PhyBR2_FD_201038 | JGI IMG/M metagenome (GOLD analysis project Ga0308158, IMG submission 201038) | Phyllosphere microbial communities from UC Gill Tract Community Farm, Albany, California, United States - DLSLB.R2 | ecosystem: Host-associated > Plants > Phyllosphere > Unclassified | place: USA... | reverse complement strand
GATGTGGTCGTTGGCTGTCAGCGCGCCGAACCTCTTCGTGATGCCGCGCAGTTCAAGCTTCATGTTCTGATCCTATTCAGGCAGAATCGGGGAGGCCGGCATCCGCCGACCTCCCCGATCCGGACGGTCTTACTTGCTCAGGTACGAGGTGACCTTCACCTTGCCGTCGATGATGTCCTGCTGCAGCTGGGTGACCTCGTCCTGCAGACCCGAGTCCACCTTGTCTGCGAAGTTGTGCAGCTCGGCGATGCCGACGCCCTTGTTCTCGAGCGTGCCGATGTACGCCTCGGCGTCGAACTCGCCCTCGCCGCTGGAGAGCACGGCCTCGTACGTCGAGAGGTCCATGGCCTTCAGCACCGAGGTGAGCACGACATCCTTGGTGCTCGGGTCGGTGACGAAGAGGTCGGCGTCGGCGCCGATCAGGGCGATGTCCTTGCCGGACTCCTTGATGGCCTGCTGGGCCGACTGGTAGATCGGGCCGCCGACGGGCAGGATCACGTCGACACCCTGGTTGAGGATGTTGACCGCGACCTGCTTGGCGTCGGGGTTGGCCTCGAAGCCGCCGGTGAACGAGCCGGTCTTGCCGTCCCAGCCGACGACCTTGACGTCCTTGCCCTTGACCTCGTTGTAGTGGTCGACGCCCTGCTTGAAGCCGTCCATGAAGATCGTGACGGTCGGGAACTCCATGCCGCCGAAGGTGCCGACCTTGCCGGTCTTCGAGTAGCCGGCCGAGAGGTAGCCCGCGAGGAACGCGGCCTCAGCCGTGTTGTAGAGCAGCGGCTTGACGTTGGCCGCGTCCTTCTCGCCGTTGAAGTCGTTGTCGGCTGCGTCGTCGACGAGGATGAAGTCGATGTCCTCGTTCGCGGTCGCCGCCTCGACGGTCGCCTGCGACAGCGCGAAGCCGACGGCGACGATCGCGTCGCAGCCCTCGTCGACGAGGTTGGTGACGTTCGGGCCGTACTCGGTCTCGGCGTTCGACTGCACGTCCTTGAGCTTGACACCGAGCTCGTCGGCGGCCTTCTTCGCGCCCTCGAACGAGAGCTGGTTGAAGGACTTGTCGTCGAAGCCGCCCATGTCGGACACGATGCAGGGCAGGAAGTCGGACGCGGCGGGCTTGTCGCCGTCGCCTGCCGGCTTGTCAGCGGGAGCCTGGCCGCAGGCGGCGAGACTCAGAACGACACCGGCGGCGACTGTGACGCCGAGCAGCTTCTTGGTGATGGAGATGGACACTCATGCCTCCCGGGAAAGTTCCGCGGACATCGCGGATCGATCGAGGTTACCCAGTGTTACGGGATTCGTGCACGCCCGCCCCGGAAGTGCTGGCGAAAGGTTACAAATCCGCAATCATGACTGGCGAGCGCGCTTGGACGTGCCTCACAGCCGCGGGTCAGAGCACGTCATCCCGACCGGTGAGCTTGAGCGACTCCACGACGCCCTTGACCCGCTGCGCGTGCTCGACGGTCGTGACGAGCAGCGCGTCTTCGGTGTCGACCACCACGATGTCCTGCACTCCGACCAGGCTGATCACGCGCGACGTCTGCGACACGAGGATCCCGCTCGCGGCATCAGACAGAACCCGGGCACGCGGTCCGAGCACCGCGAGGTCGTTCTTGCGGCCGTTGGTGATGAGCTTGGTGAGCGAGGCGAAGTCGCCCACGTCGTCCCAGTCGAAGTGGCCGGGAACGACGGCGAGACGCCCGCGTTCTGCAGCGGGCTCGGCGACGGCGTAGTCGATGGCGATCTTCTTCAGCCTCGGCCAGATGCGGTCGACGGCGGGCCCGCGGCGTTCGCGGTCGTCCCACGCCTCGGCGAGCTCGACGAGACCGGCGTGCAGCTCCGGCTCGTTCTCCCGCAGCTCGTCGAGCAGCACGCTCGCCTTGGCGATGAACATGCCGGCGTTCCAGAGGTGGGCTCGATCGGCGACGTAGGCCTTCGCGGTCTCGAGGTCGGGCTTCTCGACGAAGCGGTTCACGAGGGCCGCCTCGCGGGCGCCATCGACGACGAGCTCCTCCCCCTTCTCGATGTATCCGAATCCGACGGCCGGCTCGGTCGGAGTGATCCCGATGGTGCAGATGTACCCTTCGCGGGCCACCTCGACGGCGTCTCGCACAGCGAACTCGAACACGCGCGTGCCGCGGATGACGTGATCGGCGCTGAATGAGCCGATGATGACATCGGGGTCACGCCGGTGCAGGATGGCGGCGGCCAGCCCGATCGCCGCTGCGGACTCGCGCGGCTCGGACTCGAGGAAGACGTTGGCGTCCGGGATGCCGGGCAGCTGCTCCTCCACGGCCGCGCGGTGCGCGCGCCCGGTCACCACAGCGATGCGGTCCTCCCCCGCCAGCGGCGCCAGCCGGTCCCACGTGTCGCGCAGCAGCGAATGACCGGAGCCCGTCAGATCGTGAAGGAACTTGGGGGCATCCGCCCGCGACAGCGGCCACAGCCTGCTGCCGATCCCGCCGGCGGGGATCACCGCGTAGAAGTCTTCGATTCGCGACATGCCTCACACCCTAGCCGGGCGGTTCGGCGCGGCTTCCCCGGCACTCGCGAGCCTGACCCCTGGCCGTGAGACAGGGATCGGCGGCTAAGGGTGCCCTTCGTCGCACCCAGCCTTCTGACAGGAATAGGATGAGTGAGGTCGGGCGTGCCCGGATGCATGCGCGACGTCTCATCGATCAGGGAGGACGACGTGTCCACGAGCACACGCTTGACACCGTCGATTTCGGAGACCACCTCACGGTCCCCGCGCGGCACACTGTATCGGGGCCGCGAAGGCATGTGGTCGTGGGTGCTGCACCGCATCACCGGCGTCGCGATCTTCTTCTTCCTTCTGGTGCACGTCCTCGACACGTCGCTCATCCGCGTGTCGCCCGAGGCGTACGACGCGGTGATCGGCACGTACAAGAACCCGATCATGGCCTTCGGCGAGGTGGTCCTCGTCGCCGGCATCGCGTTCCACGCGTTCAACGGCCTGCGCATCATCATCGTCGACTTCTGGTCGAAGGGCGCGAAGTACCAGCGTCAGCTGTTCTGGATCGTGCTGGGTCTGTGGGCTGTGGTGATGCTCGGCTTCGTCCCGCGCCACCTGTCGCTCGCGTTCGCCGGATTCGGAGGGGGCCACTGATGACCACGCAGACCGCTGTGCCCGTCGCCCGCCGTCAGCGCGGGGTCAACCTCGAGAAGTGGGGATGGCTCTTCATGCGCGGCTCGGGCGTGCTGCTCGTCGTGCTGATCTTCGGCCACCTGTTCGTGAACCTGATGGTCGACGAAGGCATCCACCAGCTCGACTTCGCATTCATCGCCGGCAAGTTCGCCACGCCGTTCTGGCAGTGGTGGGACGTCCTGATGCTGTGGCTCGCGCTGCTGCACGGCGCCAACGGCATGCGCACCATCGTCAACGACTACGTCACCAACGAGAAGGCCCGCAAGGCCCTCGTCTGGGCGCTGGGCCTGGCGGCGGCGCTCCTCATCATCCTGGGCACCCTCGTGGTGTTCACGTTCGACCCCTGCGCGGGCGTCCTCGAGGACGGCTCGATGTGGGAGACCTGCCAGGCACTGGGCAAGTAAGCGAAGAAGGCAGATCATTGACTACGCAGACCTCTGACTCCGTCGTGCGCGACGGGGTGCACTACCACCAGTTCGACATCGTCATCGTCGGCGCCGGCGGCGCCGGCATGCGCGCGGCCATCGAGGCGGGCCCCGGCGCGAAGACGGCCGTGATCACCAAGCTGTACCCCACGCGCTCGCACACCGGTGCGGCGCAGGGCGGCATGGCTGCGGCCCTGGCCAACGTCGAGGACGACAACTGGGAGTGGCACACCTACGACACGGTCAAGGGCGGCGACTACCTCGTCGACCAGGACGCGGCCGAGATCCTCGCCAGGGAGGCCATCGACGCGGTCATCGACCTCGAGAACATGGGCCTGCCGTTCAACCGCACGCCCGACGGCAAGATCGACCAGCGCCGCTTCGGCGGCCACACGGCCGAGCACGGCAAGACGCCGGTCCGCCGCGCCTGCTACGCCGCTGACCGCACGGGCCACATGATCCTGCAGACGCTGTTCCAGAACTGCGTCAAGCTCGGCATCAACTTCTTCAACGAGTTCTACGTCCTCGACCTGATCACCGTGAAGGACGCCTCGGGCGCCACGCAGGTCGCGGGTGTCGTCGCGTACGACCTCGCCACGGGCGACCTGCACGTCTTCCAGTCCAAGGCCGTGATCTTCGCGACCGGCGGCTTCGGCAAGATCTTCAAGACCACGTCGAACGCGCACACCCTCACCGGTGACGGCGTCGGCATCGTCTGGCGCAAGGGCCTGCCGCTCGAGGACCTGGAGTTCTTCCAGTTCCACCCGACGGGCCTCGCCGGCCTGGGCATCCTGCTCACCGAGGGCGCCCGCGGTGAGGGCGCGATCCTGCGCAACGCCTCCGGTGAGCGCTTCATGGAGCGCTACGCCCCCACCATCAAGGACCTCGCCCCGCGAGACATCGTCGCGCGCAGCATGGTGCAGGAGGTGCTCGACGGCCGCGGCGCCGGGCCCCACAAGGACTACGTGCTGCTCGACTGCACGCACCTGGGAGCGGAGGTGCTCGAGACCAAGCTCCCGGACATCACGGAGTTCGCGCGCACCTACCTTGGCGTCGACCCGGTCGTCGAGCCGGTCCCGGTGATGCCGACGGCGCACTACGCGATGGGCGGCATCCCGACGAACAACGACGCCGAGGTGCTCTCCGACAACTCGACCGTCGTCCCCGGCCTGTACGCCGCCGGCGAGTGCGCGTGCGTCTCGGTGCACGGCTCGAACCGACTGGGCACCAACTCGCTGCTCGACATCAACGTGTTCGGCAAGCGGGCAGGGCGCAACGCCGTCGAGTACGTCAAGACCGCCGACTTCGTGCCGCTGCCCGAGAACCCGGCCGGGTTCGTCAAGGACATGGTCGAGGGCCTGCGCAACAACCAGGGCACCGAGCGCATCGCCGTGCTGCGCAAGAAGCTGCAGGACGAGATGGACAAGGGCGCCCAGGTGTTCCGCACCGAGGAGTCGCTGACCCACGTGCTCGGCGTCATCGAAGAGCTTCGCGAGCGCTACAAGAACATCCACGTCGACGACAAGGGCAAGCGGTTCAACACCGATCTGCTCGAGGCGGTCGAGCTGGGCTTCCTGCTCGACATCGCCGAGGTCGTCGTCTACGCCGCCCGCAACCGCAAGGAGAGCCGCGGCGGCCACATGCGCGACGACTTCCCCAAGCGCGACGACGAGAACTTCATGAAGCACACGATGGCGTACCTGGTGGGAGACGCGCACTCCTCCGACGCCTCGGACCACATCAAGCTGGACTGGAAGCCCGTGGTCGTCACGAACTACCAGCCCATGGAGAGGAAGTACTGATCATGACCGATGTCGTAGAGGCACCAGCCGACGCCGCGAACGACTCGGGAGTGCAGTCCTTCCTGGTCACCTTCAACATCCGCCGTTTCGACCCCGAGGTCGACGAAGAGCCGCGATGGGTGGATTACGACGTCGAGCTCTACGCGACCGACCGCGTGCTCGATGCTCTGCACAAGATCAAGTGGGAGGTCGACGGCTCGCTGTCGTTCCGCCGCTCGTGCGCACACGGCATCTGCGGTTCGGATGCCATGCGCATCAACGGCCGCAACCGTCTGGCCTGCAAGACGCTGATCAAAGACCTCGACATCTCGAAGCCGATCTACGTCGAGGCCATCAAGGGCCTGCCGCTCGAGAAGGATCTGATCGTCGACATGGAGCCGTTCTTCGCCTCCTACCGCGAGGTGCAGCCGTTCCTCATCGCGAACTCGACCCCTGAGAAGGGCAAGGAGCGCGTGCAGTCGATCACCGACCGCGCGATCTTCGACGACACCACCAAGTGCATCCTGTGCGCGGCGTGCACCTCGTCGTGCCCGATCTTCTGGACCGACGGTCAGTACTTCGGCCCGGCCGCGATCGTCAACGCCCACCGCTTCATCTTCGACTCGCGCGACGACGCCGGCGACGTGCGCCTCGACATCCTCAACGACAAGGAGGGCGTGTGGCGCTGCCGCACCACCTTCAACTGCACCGAGGCGTGCCCTCGCGGCATCGAGGTCACCAAGGCGATCGCCGAGGTCAAGCAGGCAGTGCTGCGCGGCGGCGGCCGCTGATCGCAGACAGCACGATGCGCGCCCGACTGACTCGTTCAGCCGGGCGCGCTGCTGTATGGGGACGGCGGGTGGCTGAGCTGTTCCCCGTGCGCGTCTGGCGCCGCTTCCTGCGCCGGAACGGCTTCCTGCTCTCGGCGGGCATGGCCTATCAGGCGCTGTTCGCGCTGTCGGCGCTGGTCTACGTCACGTTCGCCGTGGCAGGTGTGTGGCTGGGCGGCAGCGAGCCCGCCATCGAGGCCCTGATCCAGATCGCGAACAGCTACCTGCCCGGCCTCATCGACGAGGCGGGCACGGGGCTCGCCACGCCGGACGACGTGCGCGAGATCGCGGTGGCCGCCACCAGCAGCTTCACCGTGACGGGAGCGATCGCGGCTGCAGTGTCGGTGTGGGCGGCGGTCGGCGCGGTCACCTTCACCCGCCGTGCGGTGCGGAACATGTTCGGCCTGCCCTTCGACTCGCGAAGCTACGTGCTGCTCAAGCTGCGCGACGCGATGGGCGCGCTCGGCTTCGGCGTCGCCCTGCTCGTCGGAGCGGTGCTCTCGGTCGCCGGGGTCTGGGCGCTGAACGGCCTGCTCGAGCTGCTCGGATGGCAGCTCGGCGGCGTGCTGTACGCCGGGCTGGTGCGGATCTCGTCGGTGATCGTCATCGTGAGCATCGACGCGACCGCGATCGCTCTTCTCGTGCGGTTCCTGACCGGGACGTCGATTCGCTGGCGACGGATCTGGCCCGGCGCGACACTCGGCGGACTGCTGGTTGCCGCTTCGCAGCTCGGCGCCGGTCTGCTGTTCGCACACAGTCCGGGGAATCCGCTGCTGGCGACCTTCGCCGTGATGGTGGCGCTGCTGCTGTGGTGCCGTCTCGTCGCTGTGCTCATCCTGCTGGCGGCGACGTGGATCGCTCTGAGCGCGCACGATCGCGACGAGCCGCTCGAGCGTCCGGATGCGGCGACGGTGAGGCGGGCAGAGCTGATCGCGGCCGAGCGACGGGCCCGCGAGCGGGTGGACGCCGCCCGCGCCGACCTGCAGCGGGCGCCCTGGTGGCGGCGGCGCGCACGACGCGCCGAGCTGCTCGCGGCGCAGACGGCATGGGTCGATGCGGCGGCCGTGCTCACCGACACCCCGCAGGATCGCAGTGTCGGCAGCTCTCATTAGGCTTGATCCCATGCCCCATCTGCGTATCGCCTCTGTCAACGTCAACGGGATCCGTGCTGCCGTGCGCAACGGCATGCACGCCTGGCTGGAGACAGCCGACGTCGACATCCTGACCCTGCAGGAGGTGCGAGGGCAGGACGAGCATCTGCTGGAGGCCTTCCCCGACTGGTCGATGCTGCACGACCCCGCCACCGCGAAGGGACGCGCGGGCGTCGCCGTGCTGAGCCGCACCCCCGCGCTCGCCTCGCGCACCGCGCTGGGTGCCGACGACTTCGACTCGGCCGGCCGCTGGCTCGAGGCCGACTTCGAGATCGGCGGCGTGCCGCTGACGGTCGTCAGCGCCTACGTGCACTCCGGCGAGGCCGACACTCCCAAGCAGATCGAGAAATGGAAGTTCCTCGACGCCATGGGCGCGCGCATGGCGCAGCTGGGTGCCGACGACGCGCATGCCCTCGTGACAGGAGACCTCAACGTCGGCCACCAGCCCTTCGACATCCTGAACTGGAAGGGCAATGTGAAGAAGTCCGGCTTCCTGGCGCGCGAGCGAGCGTACTTCGACCGATTCCTCGGGGCCGCAGGCGAGACCGTGCTCGGGCAGGAGGGGATCGGCCGGGGCATGGTCGGCCAGCTGAGCGACACCCGCTCGTTCGCTGCGGAGGGCGGCGGACGCGGGCTCGGATGGGTCGACGTGGGACGAGCGCATCACGGCGCGGTGCCCGGCCCGTACACGTGGTGGTCGATGCGCGGCAAGGCGTTCGACAACGACAGCGGATGGCGGATCGACTACCACCTCGCCACCCCGCCCCTCGCCGCGCGCGCCACCGGCTACACGGTCGCGCGAGCCGCGACCTACGCAGAGCGCTGGAGTGACCACGCACCCGTGATCGCCGACTACACGTACTGACCCCAGGATCGCCCGCGCGGCTGACGCACCCGGCACCGCGCGGATCCGCACGACACAGCCCCATAGGATTGACCCGTGACCAAACCACGCCTCTACTCCGGAATGCAGCCCTCCGCCGACTCCCTCCAGGCCGGCAACTACATCGGGGCGCTTCTGCAGTGGCGTGACATGCAGAGCTCGTACGACGCATTCTTCTCGGTGGTCGATCTGCATGCGATCACCGTGCCGCAGAGCCCCGAAGAGCTGCGCGAGAAGACGCGGCGCACCGCGGCGCAGTACATCGCCGCGGGCATCGAGCCGTCGAAATCGACCCTCTACGTGCAGTCGCACGTGCGCGCGCATGCCGAGCTGGCCTGGATCCTCAGCACGATCACGGGGTTCGGCGAAGCCGGCCGGATGACCCAGTTCAAAGACAAGTCGCAGCGCTACGGGCAGGACTCCACCTCGGTGGGACTGTTCACCTACCCGGTGCTCATGGCCGCCGACATCCTGCTCTATCAGAGCGAGCTGGTACCGGTCGGCGACGATCAGAAGCAGCACGTCGAGCTCACACGCGATCTCGCCGAGCGGTTCAACAGCCGCTTCGGCAAGACCTTCACGGTGCCCACCCCGGTGATCCAGAAGGACACCGCGCGCATCTACGACCTGCAGAACCCCACGTCGAAGATGTCGAAGTCGGCAGAGAGCGATGCGGGCGTGCTGTGGCTGCTCGACGACCCGGCCAAGTCGGCGAAGAAGATCATGCGCGCGGTCACCGACAACGAGGGCTCGGTGCGGTTCGACCGCGAGAACAAGCCGGGCGTCTCGAACCTGCTCACCATCTACGCAGCTCTCACCGGACGCCAGGTGGGCTCGATCGAGGACGAGTACGCGGGCCGCGGCTACGGTGACTTCAAGAAGGGCCTGGCCGAGGTCGTCGTGAACGAGTTCGGTCCTGTGCGCGAGCGCGCGAACGCACTGCTCGACGATCCCGCAGAACTCGACCGCCTGCTCGCCGTGAACGCGGCGAAGGCGGATGCCGTGGCAGACGCCACCCTCGCCGACGTCTACGACCGCGTCGGCCTGCTGCGCCGCGTCTGAGGAGCGAGATGTCCGATCCGTTCGTTCCGCCTGGAGGGCCTCTGCCGCCGCCAGGAGGCACGCCGCCTGTGCCGCAGGCTCCACCGGTCGGTTCCGGCGTGCCGCCCGTGCCGCAGGTGGCGCCCCCGGGCGCCTACCGGGTTCCCGTCGGCGGCTACAGCGCCCCGGTCGGAGGGTACGCGGTGCCTGCGCCGGCGCGCTCCTCCCGCATGACGGGGGCGCTGGCGCTCGTCGCCGCGCTGGTGTCGACGCTCGTGACCCCGGTCGTCGCCGGCGTGCTCGCCCTTCAGATCGGACTCGTCGTCTCGATCGATCAACTCGTCAGCGTGACCGGGGACGTCGTGATCGCGGCCCTCTCCCCCGTGCGCGTCGAGACGCTCTGGGCGGAGATCATGTTCTGGCTCGGCACCGCGCTCGGGATCTTCGCGATCGTCGCTGGAATCATCGCCATCGCCCGCCGGCGTGGACGAGGGATGGGCATCGCGGCGATCGTGATCGCGGTACTGGGCCCGGTGTTCTTCTTCCTGGCCGTCACTCTGCTGTACGGCATCGGCAACGGGATCGCCTTCGGCTCGACGGTCTGACGCACCGCGCGCCGCGACTCAGCGGGAGTGGTGCCGCTGCTGGGCCGCGAGGAGACCTTCATCGACGAGCTGTTCGACGGCATCCGCGACGTCCGAGATGAAGATCGGCAGCGTCTTCGACTCGACTGAACCGAACGGCGCGAGCACCCAGTCAGCGGGGTCCTGCCTGCCGGGCGGACGCCCGATGCCCGCGCGCACGCGCAGGAAGTCGGGGGTCGTGAGAGTGCGCGCGATGTCGCGCACGCCGTTGTGCCCGCCGTGGCCGCCGCCGATCTTCAGGCGGATGCTGTCGAACGGGATGTCGAGCTCGTCGTGCACGACGACCACGTTCTCGGGCTCGACGGAGTAGAACCGTGCGAGCGCCGCCACCGGGGTGCCCGAGGTGTTCATGTACGAGTTGGGCTTGGCGAGCACGATGCGGTCGCCGCCGGGACGAAGGCGCGTCTCGACGACCCGAGCCCCTGCCTTGTGCTCACGGAACCGCTCACCCCGACGGTCGGCCAGCTCGTCGACGACCATCTGCCCGATGTTGTGGCGGGTCGGCGCATAGCGCGGGCCGGGATTGCCGAGGCCGACGATCAGCCAGGTCGTGGTCATTCCTGTTCCTCTCGGGCGAGCGAGGCTGGTGGGTGACGGCGGGATATGACAGAGGGGACGCGATCAGATCGCGCCCCCTCCGTCAGGATCGTCAGCGGATCACTCCGCGGCGGCGTCCTCGGCCGGAGCCTCAGCGGCGTCGTCGGCGGGAGCCTCAGCGGCGCCCTCAGCCTCGTCCTCGACCGGTGCGGCGGGCACCGAGATGGCGACCACGAGGGTCTCGGGGTCGGCGACGAGCGTGACGCCCTTGGGCAGCTTGACGTCGGCGGCGGTGATGTGCGCGCCCTCCTCGAGGCCCTCGACCGAGACCTCGACGTGCTCCGGAATGTGCGTGGCCTCGGCCTCGACCGCGAGGGTCGTAGCGTCGAGGGCCGCGATGGTGCCCGCGAACGACTCACCGGTCAGGACGACGGGAAGGTCGATCGAGACCTTCTCGCCCTTCTTCACGACCAGGAGGTCGATGTGCTCGATGATCTGGTGCACCGGGTCCTTCTGCACGTCCTTCACGAGGGCGAGCTGCGAGGTGCCGTCGATGTCGAGGTCGAGCAGCGCGTTGGCGCGGCGGATGATGAGCGACACCTGGTGGCCGGGCAGGGCGACGTGCACCGGGTCGGTGCCGTGGCCGTAGATCACGGCGGGGATCTTGCCGGCTGCGCGCAGGCGACGGGCGAAGCCCTTGCCGAAGCTGGTGCGGGTCTCGGCGACGACCTTGTTCTCGTCAGACATGTTGTTCTCCTTCAGGCACGCGGGACGGGGCCGCGCGGTGGTCATGGTCTCGGAAGCCTCGGGTGCGGACACGAGGAGGCGAGACGCTGTGCGGCTGAATCATCCAGCCGACCACCGGGCTCACGTCACCGCGTCGATAACGGATGCGCGCATGAACGCGCTCCCTCGCCGAGGAACTCCTCCATCGTACCCGAAAGGTCGGTAGGCTGTGGGCATGCTCGATGCCGCCTTCCTCTCGCACGTCGTCCTCTGGATCATCGGCGCGATCGCCGTCTGCGGCGTCGTGTCGTCGTTCGCCGCGATGTTCTCGATGGGACGCTCGGGCTACCGGAAGGACTGACCGTCCGGCAGGCTTCGCCTCACAGCGGAGAGCGCCGCTCGCCCGCGAGTGCGATGAAACGGAGCGGATCGCGACCGTTCGGCACCGATACTCTGGGATCACCCCTTCACCACCGAGGAGATCCCTGTGCCCACAGCCGCAGCCAACATCGGAGTCGTCGGACTCGCCGTCATGGGTTCGAACCTGGCCCGCAACCTCGCCAGCCGCGAGGGCAACACGGTCGCGGTTCTGAACCGTTCGCGGGCCAAGACCGATGAGCTCGTGTCGCTGCATCCGGAGGCGGGCTTCGTGCCGACCTTCTCGTACGAGGAGTTCGCCGCATCGCTGCAGAAGCCGCGCACCGCGATCATCATGGTGAAGGCCGGACTCGGCACCGACGCCGTCATCGACGAGCTGGTGCGGGTCTTCGAACCGGGCGACATCATCGTCGACGGCGGCAACGCCTACTTCCCCGACACGATCCGCCGCGAGCAGGCGGTGCGCGAGACGGGCATCAACTTCGTCGGTGCAGGTATCTCGGGCGGCGAAGAGGGGGCTCTGCTGGGCCCGAGCATCATGCCCGGCGGCTCGGACGAGTCGTGGGTGACCCTGGGCCCCATCCTCAAGTCGATCGCGGCGGTCGCCGAGGGCGAGCCCTGCGTGACGCACGTGGGCCACGGCGGTGCCGGGCACTTCGTGAAGATGGTGCACAACGGCATCGAGTACGCCGACATGCAGCTCATCGCAGAGGCCTATGACCTGATCCGTCGCGGCACGGGCAAAACGCCCGCCGAGATCGCCGACATCTTCGCCGAGTGGAACACCGGCGAGCTGGAGTCGTACCTGATCGAGATCACCGCCGAGGTGCTGCGTCAGATCGACGCCGAGACGGGCCAGCCGCTGGTCGACGTGATCGTCGACCAGGCCGGAGCGAAGGGCACCGGCGCATGGACCGTGCAGACCGCTCTCGCTCTGGGCGTGCCGGTGTCGGGCATCGCCGAGGCGACCTTCGCCCGCTCCCTCTCATCGCACCCCGAGCAGCGCGCCGTCGCCGCCCATCTGCCCGGCCCCGAAGGCGATTTCGTCGTCGACGATGCAGACGCGTTCATCGAGGACGTGCGCCTGGCACTGTACGCGTCGAAGATCGTCGCGTACTCACAGGGCTTCGACGAGATCCGCGCCGGCGCCACCGAGTACGGCTGGACGATCGACCTCGGCGCCGTGTCGAAGATCTGGCGCGCGGGATGCATCATCCGCGCACAGTTCCTGAACCGCATCGCAGAGGCGTACGCGGGCGAGCCCGATCTGCCCGCGCTGCTCACCGCACCGTACTTCGCCGAGGCCCTCTCGCGCGGTCAGGCCTCGTGGCGCCGCGTCGTCATCGCAGCCGCCCAGGCCGGCATCCCGGCTCCCGCGTTCTCGTCCTCTCTGTCGTACTACGACGGCATCCGCGCAGAGCGCCTGCCTGCGTCCCTCGTGCAGGGACAGCGCGACTTCTTCGGCGCGCACACGTACCGTCGCATCGACAAGGACGGCACCTTCCACACGCTGTGGTCGGGCGACCGCACCGAGATCCCCGCGGTCGACACGCACTGACCAGCCCGCTGAGCCACAAGCTGAGAAGGGGGCCACGGCATCGCCGCGGCCCCCTTCTCGCTGCCTCAGCTCACCAATCGTGCACGGTGCCGTCGGCGAGACGGTTGTACGGCAGATAGGCCTGCTGGTACGGGTACTTCCCCGCCTCATCGAGGTCGAGCTGCACGCCCAGACCCGGCTCGTCGCCGGGGTGCAGCATTCCGCCCTGCCAGGTGAACGACTGCTGGAAGACGGCGTTCGTCCTGCTGCCGTGCTGCATGTACTCCTGGATGCCGAAGTTGTGGATCGCCAGGCCGAGGTGCATGGCCGCCGCCATCCCGACCGGTGAGATGTCGGTCGGCCCGTGCATGCCCGAGCGGATCTGGTACTGCGCCGCGTAGTCGAGCACGCGTCGGAGGTGGCTGATGCCGCCGGTGTGCGTGACTGCGCTTCGCACGTAGTCGATCAGCTGCTCGCGGATGATCTGCTGATAGTCCCACACGGTGTTGAAGATCTCGCCGATCGCCAGCGGAGTCGTGGTGTGCTGACGGACCAGGCGGAGCGCCTCCTGGTTCTCGGCCGGCGTGCAGTCCTCCAGCCAGAACAGGTCGTACGGCTCGAGTGACTTGCCCAGCTGCGCGGCCTGGATCGGGGTCATCCTGTGGTGACCGTCGTGCAGCAGCGGCAGCTCGGGACCGAACTCGTTCCGAACGGCCTCGAACACCGTCGGCACGTGCCGCAGGTAGCTGCGGGTGTCCCAGTCCTCCTCGGACGGGTAGGCCCCGCGCTGGGCGGGTTCGTGGTCGTACCGAGTGCCCGCGTTCGCCTCGAAGGTCGCATTCGAGGCGATCCCGTAGATCGACTTCAGACCCGGCACTCCGGTCTGGATGCGGATCGCGCGATAGCCCTGGTCCAGGTGGCTGCGTACGCTGTCGAAGAGCTCGGGCAGCGACTTGCCCGAGGCGTGTCCATAGGCGAGCAGACCCGTGCGGCTCGCTCCGCCCAGAAGCTGGTACAGCGGCATCCCGGCGGCCTTCGCCTTGATGTCCCACAGCGCGACGTCGACGGCGGCGATGGCGGCCATCGTCACGGGCCCGCGACGCCAGTACGCCGAGCGGTAGAGGAACTGCCAGGTGTCTTCGATGCGATGCGCGTCCCGGCCGATGAGCAGCGGGACCACGTGTTCGGTCAGGTACGAGACGACGGCCATCTCCCGCCCGTTGAGGGTGGCGTCGCCCAGACCGGTCAGGCCGTCGTCGGTGGTCAGCTTGAGCGTGACGAAGTTGCGGTCGGGGCTGGTGACGATCACCTCGGCCTTGTCGATGATCACTGCAGGTTGTCCTCTCGTTCGTTCACCACTCCGCCGCCGATCCGTCCGGATGACGCCAGAGGGGGTTCTGCCATGGCTGCCAGCGGGATGCCGCGTCGCGGACCGCGCTCTCGTCGACCTCTATGCCGAGTCCAGGGGCGGTCAGGCGCTCGAAGCAGCCGTCGACGAAGCGCAGCGGCTCGGTGTCGACCACGTAGTCGAGCACCTCTGCGCCCTGGTTGTAGTGGATCCCGATCGACTGCTCCTGGATCAGGTGGTTGGGCGAGGCGAACGCCACCTGCAGGCACGACGCGAGCGCGATGGGACCGAGCGGGCAGTGCGGGGCGATCATCGCATCGAAGGCCTCCGCCATCGCGGCGATGCGCCGCACCTCGGAGATCCCGCCGGCATGCGACAGGTCGGGCTGGAGGATAGCGACTCCTGCCTGCAGCGACGGGATGAACTCCTGACGGGAGTACAGCCGCTCCCCCGTCGCGATCGGGATGCTGGTCGATTCGACGATCCGCTCGATCATGTGCGTGTTCTCGGGCACGACGGGCTCTTCCAGGAAGAACGGATGCAGGGGTTCGAGCAGCGGCGCGAGCCTGCGGGCCGTCGCGATCGTGAAGCGCCCGTGCAGGTCCACTGCGACGTCGCGATCAGGGCCGAGCACCTCGCGGGCGCTGGCCACCCTGGCCACGACGCGGTCGAGCTCGGCGACGGAGCCGTTTCTGCTCATCCTGCCCGAGGCGTTCATCTTCACGGCGGTGAGCCCGACGGCCACCTGCGCGGAGATGTGATCGGCGACCTCGTCCGGGTCGTCTCCTCCGACCCATCCATAGGCGCGGATGCGGTCGCGCACGGCGCCGCCGAGCAGATCGTGCACCGGCACCCCGAGGCGCTTGCCCTTGATGTCCCACAGGGCCTGATCGATGCCGGCGACCGCGCTGGCCAGCACCGCGCCTCCACGGTAGAACTGCCCCTTCGTGAGCACCTGCCAGTGGTCCTCGATGCGGTCGGGGTCCTTGCCGACGAGGTAGCTTGCGAACTGGACGACAGCGGACGCGACGACGTCTGCATACCCCTCCAGCGAGCCCTCTCCCCAGCCGACGAGGCCGTCGTCGGTCTCGATTCTCACGAACAGCCAGCGGGGTGCGACAGGAAGGGCCTCGACCCTCGCGATGACGCTCATGCCGGGTCCTCCGCGCGTGCGAGGTAGTCGGCGAGGATCTCCTCGACCACGTCGTCCGGGCTCTGCTCGACGCTCACCCGGATGCCGAACTCGTCGGACTCGAGGGGCTCGAGTGTGTCGTACTGCGATTGCAGCAGGGTCGGCGGCATGTACTCGTGACTGCGCGCCGCGATGCGCGAGGCGATCAGCTCGATGGGGCCCCAGGGTTCGACGATGTACAGCGAGGGCGCGTGGTCGCGCAGCGTGTCGCGGTAGGCCCGCTTGAGGGCGGAGCACGCGACGACGACTCCGCCGGTGGCGGCGTGCGAGGCGATGGTGTCGCCCACGAGCCGCAGCCACGGCTCGCGGTCGGCGTCGTCGAGCGGCGTTCCGGCTGCCATCAGCGCGACGTTCCGGGCGGGGTGCAGGCTGTCGCCGTCGATGAACGGCACCCCCAGGCTCGAGGCGAGCATGCGTCCCGTGGTCGTCTTGCCGATGCCCTGCACGCCCATGACGACGATGGCGACGGGTGGTCTGTGCGGCATGGTCATCCCTTCGTCGCGCCGGCGGTCAGGCCGGAGACGATGTAGCGCTGGGTGAACAGGGCGATCAGCATGATCGGGGTGGTGACGACGACGGATGCCGCCATCAGGGCGCCCCAGTCGATCGAGGCGTACCCGATGAAGTCGAAGATCGCCACGGGCAGCGTCTTGGTCGACTGCCCGGCCAGCACGAGCGCGAACATGAAGTTGTTCCACGAGAAGATGAACGACAGGATCGTCGCGGTCGCGATGCCGGGCACGGACAGCGGCAGCGTGATGCGGTAGAACGCGCCGATCGCGGTGAGTCCATCCACCTGCGCCGATTCCTCGAGCTCTTCGGGGAGCTGGTCGAAGAACGACATCATGATGTAGAGGATCAGCGGCAGCGACACGAACATGTGCGACAGGATCAGCGGCAGGTAGCCGCCGGTCATCTTCAGCTGGGCGAAGATGAAGTACCAGGGCACCAGCAGGCTGACGCCGGGGATGATGCGGGCCAGCAGCACGACCATCGCCGAGCGGTTCATGAGGAACCGGCTCATCGCGTACGCGGCCGGGACGGCGAGCAGCAGCGAGAGGCCCGTCGCCATGAACGCCACGAAGAACGAGTTCCAGATGTAGACGAGGTAGTTGCCGCGGCTCGGGTCGAACACCGTGTCGTAGTTCTGCAGCGTCGGCTCGAACAGCAGCGCCTGACTGGCGTCGTAGATCTGCACGTTGAGCTTGAAGCTCGCCAGCACCATCCACACGATGGGCCCGAGGAAGGCGAGCACGATGAGGGCGAGGCCGACGAAGCGACCCACCGATCCCCAGCGGAACCTGCGGCGTCGGATCAGCGGCGCGGGTCCAGGTGCGACCAGCGCACGGGTGTGTGTGGCGGAGGTCATGACTCCCGGCCCTTTCTCTGCATCTGCAGCACCCAGATGACAGCGAGGATGATGAGGAAGAAGAGGATCAGCACCGCTGAGGCGAGGCCGTACTCGTTGTAGTCGAAGCTCAGGCCGTATGCGTAGACGTTCAGAGTCTCGACATCGTGCGAAGAACCGCCGCCCTTGCCCTTGGTGGCGTAGAGGATGTCGAACGTCTTGAGCGCGTCGATGCCGCGCAGCAGCACGGCCGCGATGATCACGGGACGCATCAGCGGAACGGTGACGAACCAGAAGCGCTGCCACGCGTTGGCGCCGTCGACGCGAGCCGCCTCCTGCGTCTCCTCCGGCAGGCCGGTCAGACCGGCGAGCAGGATGAGGGCGACCATGGGCGTCCACTGCCAGACGTCGACGAAGATCAGGGTCGACAGCGAGGTGGCGGGGTCGGCGAGCCAGGGCTGCGGCGCGATGCCGACCCACGAGAGCATCTCGTTGACGAAACCGATGTTCGGCTCGAACAGCAGGCGCCACATCATGCCGACGGCGACCGGGGTGGCGACGAGGGGCAGCAGCACGATCGTGCGCACCACACCCTGGCCGCGGAACGGCTTCCAGAGCAGAAGAGCGATGATCATGCCGAGGATGAGCTCGAAGAAGAGGGCGCCGGCCGTGAAGTACACCGTGCGGCCCACCGACGGCCAGAACCGCTCGGTGTCTGTCAGCGCGGCCGCGTAGTTCTCGAAGCCGATGAAGTCGAAGTCGCGGCGGACCGAGCGCTTCGAGTCCGTGAAGCCGAGGTAGATGGTCCATCCCAGCGGGATCGCGAGCATCAGGATGGTGAAGACCATCGACGGGCCGGCGAGGACCCATTTGCGGTGTCTGTCGGCCCAGCGGCTGAAGCGCTCGCGCGCGCTCACCTCGGGAACGGTCGGGGATGCGGTCATGATGCGTCCAAAGGTCGGTCCGCACCGCCCCGCGACGGCGGGGCGGTGCGGGGTCGGATCGTTACTCGGCGTCTTCGACGAGGAACTCGTCGAAGGCCTTGGAAGCCGTGTCCACTGCCGCGTCGACGTCGCCGCCGGCGATGGCGGTGACGATCGGGTCGCCCACGATCTCACGTGCCTGCGCGACCTGGATGACCAGGGGGCGATCCTGGCCGACGCCGTTCTCGCCGTTGACCTTGATGGCCTCGATCAGCTCGTCCGGGTAGTCGGCTGTGGCGTCCGCGTCGTCCCACACCGAGGTGCGCGATCCCGAGACGCCGAGCTTCGACATCTCGAGCATCGTCTGCTTCGAGGTGGCCCACTCGATGAACTGCCAGGCGGCGTCCTTCTTCTCGGTGGCGTCGTTGATCGCCAGGCCCCACGACGCGATGTTGTAGGGCTTGGCGCCTGCGTCGCCTGCGGGGAACGCCGCGAATCCGACGTTGTCCGCGACCGTCGACTGCGAAGGATCGGTCATGTTCTTGTACAGGCTGTCCGCGTCGGCGATGAACGCGGCCTTCCCCTGCTGGAACACGGCGAAGGCCTCGGGCCAGCTCATCTCGGGGTTGATCGTCGCGCTGGTGTGCGTGCGTATGAGGTCGCCGTAGAACTTGTATGCGGCGCGAGCCTCGTCGCTGTCGATCGCCGACGCGCCGTCGTCGGTGATCCACTTGCCGCCGAAGCTGAAGAGGAAGGCGCTGAACTGGGTGACCGCGGCGGACTTGCCGGTTCGCCCGATGTACCCGGCGACGTCGGGGTTCTGCTCGTGGATCTTGGCCGCGGCCGCGTCGAGCTCCTCCAGCGTGGTCGGCACCTCGAGACCCGCCTTCTCGAGCAGGTCCTTGCGGTAGTAGAGCACGGTGCGCTCGGTGATGATCGGCACGCCGACGATCTCGTCATCGTACGTCGTCAGCTCTGCCGGGCCCTTCTGGAAGTCGGACCAGTCCCACTCCTTGTCGCCCTCAGCGAGGTCGGTGAGGTCGGCGAGGTAGCCGTTGTCGGCGAAGAGCTTGCCCTCCTGCAGCGGCCGGTACATCATCACGTCGATCTCATCGGTTCCCGCATTGAGCTTGACGTTGTACTGGTCGGAGAGCTGGTCTTCGGCGAGCTGGGTGATCTCGACCTTCGCGCCGGTCTCCTTCTCGAACTCGGGAATGAGCTCCTTGATGCTCTCGGTCCAGACGTGGTTGGCGAGAGTGACTCTGATGGTCTGACCCTCGATACCGGCGTCCGGGTCGACCTCGGGTGCGGAGCTGCAGCTTGCCAGCGCTCCTGCCACCATCACGATGCTTGCCGCCGCGATGACGCGGGCGGGCTTGGATCCGTACTTCACTGTGACTCCATCCTGTGCCGGGCTCCCTCGCTGCGGCACTGTTCAGATGCGGGGTTACATCTGCCCTATCGACACGATAACGGTGAAAAGTATGACTATTCAACCCCCGTTGCGCAAAAGATATGCTCTACACATGCCGTCGCCTCTGACACCGCCGCATGTGCCCCTCGCCGTCACCGGTGATCTGCGCAACCTCGTGCTCGACACCCTCGGCCGGGAGATCTGCTCGGGGGCCATCGGCCCCGAGTCCACCTTCACCACGGAATCCGTCGAAGGCCGCTTCCAGGTCTCGCGGCCGGTCGTGAGAGAGGCGCTGCGCGCCCTCGAAGCGCTCGGCCTGGTCGTGTCGAAGCGACGAGTGGGAGTGCGCGTGCAGCCCCTCGCGCAGTGGAACGTCTACGACCTGCAGGTGATCCGCTGGCGGCTGGCGGGCCCGAGCCGGGTCGCGCAGCTGCGCTCGCTCACCGAGCTCCGCGGAGCCATCGAGCCGGCCGCCGCTCGGCTCGCCGCCCTGCGGGCTCCCCTCAATCAGGCCAGCGAGCTCGTCGGACTCTCCGGAAGGCTGTGGGCCGCAGGCCGCGAGGGCGACACCGAGGGATTCCTGCAGCTCGACCGCGAGTTCCATGCCCTGGTGCTCGAGATGAGCGGCAACGAGATGTTCGCCAAGATGCACCACCTCGTCGACGAGGTGCTCTCCGGACGCACGCACTACGGCCTCATGCCGCAGTATCCCGCGCACGAGGCGCTGCAGATGCACGTCGACATCGCCACCGCGATCCAGGCCGGCAATGCCGAGAAAGCAGCATCGGCCATGATCGCGATCATGGAGCGGACCATGAACGAGATGCGCTCGATATGGGAGCAGCAGGCCACCGAGCTGCCGACGACCGGGGCGGATTCAGAGCCCTCATAGAAAAACCTATGGATTCTCGATGAAACGCACCGGACAATGAGTGCATGAGCACCGAGCACCCCGACCTGCGTCGCCCTGACGGAACCCCGCTGCGCATCCTCGCCGTCGATGACGAGCCGATGCTCACCGACCTGCTCGCCATGGCGCTGCGCATGGAGGGCTGGGAGGTGCGCACCGCCGCTTCGGGCCTGGAGGCCCTGCAGGTCGCGCGCGACTTCGAACCGGATGCCCTCGTGCTCGACGTCATGATGCCCGACCTCGACGGCATGAGCGTGCTGCGCCGGCTGCGCGAGTCAGGCAACCTCGTCCCCGTCGTCTTCCTCACCGCGAAAGACGCCGTCGCCGACCGCATCGCCGGGCTCACCGCAGGCGGCGACGACTACGTCACGAAGCCGTTCAGCCTCGAGGAGGTGATCGCGCGCCTGCGCGCGGTGATCCGTCGCTCGGGCCAGGTCCACACAGACGATGAGCAGTCGATCCTGCGCGTGGCCGACCTGTCGCTGAACGAGGACAGCCACGAGGTCATGCGCGGAGACGACGAGATCGAGCTGACCGCGACAGAGTTCGAGCTGCTGCGCTTCCTCATGCGCAACGAGCGGCGCGTGCTGTCGAAGGCGCAGATCCTCGACCGCGTGTGGAGCTACGATTTCGGCGGCAAGTCGTCGGTGGTCGAGCTGTACATCTCGTACCTGCGCAAGAAGATCGATGCCGGGCGGACTCCCCTGCTGCACACCGTGCGCGGAGTCGGCTACATGATCAAGTCACCGCAGTAGCCCATGCTCCCCCACCCCCTGAGCCTGCAGGCGCGGCTGATGGCCGCGGTGATCGGGTTCGTCTCGCTCATCCTGGTGATCGTCGCGATCATCACCAGTGCCACGCTCGGCAAGACCCTCGAAGACGGCCTGCAGGAGCAGCTCGACGCCACCTCGAACGTCACGACCGCGCTGGTCACCGACCGCGCCCAGCGGGCGGCGCTGCGCGGCGAGGTGCTGACGGCCGAGACCGCCATCCAGGGCGGCATCGTCTCCGACGGCAGCCTGCTCGTGGCCGTTCTGCCGCCGAGTGCCGCCGCCTCCGGTGTCATCGCGACACCCGACACCCGCCGAAGCCTCCCTGCCGCCGATCTGCTCACCCTCACCTCGGCGCTGCATGACTCGAAATCCGCGACCGTCATCCTGCCCGACTTCGGCTCGTACCGCGTGACGGTCGATCGCACCGAGAACGACGTGGTCGTCATCACCGGCCTGCCCAGGGCCGAGGTGCAGCGCACGATGACCTCACTGTTCACCGTCATCGCCCTCGCGACCCTCGGCGGGCTCATCCTGCTGGCACTGACGACCGCGCTCACCATCAGCATGGGGCTGCGACCGCTGCGAGCCGTCGCGGCCACCGCATCCCGGGTCGCGGGTCAGCCACTCGACCGCGGCGAGGTGAGCATCACCGAGCGCGTGCCCGACTACGAGGCCGACCCCCGCACCGAGGTGGGCCGGGTGGGCGTGGCGCTGAACACGCTGCTCGACCATGTCGACTCATCGCTCGCCGCGCGACAGCGCAACGAGGAGCGCATGCGCCGGTTCGTGGCGGATGCCAGTCATGAGCTGCGCACACCGCTGGCATCGATCCGCGGGTACTCCGAGCTGTCGCTGCGCGCACTCAGGCAGTCGCCGGACGCGCCCGCGGTCGAGGACACGACCTCGGCGCTGGAGCGCATCCAGGCGCAGTCGCTGCGCATGACCCGGCTCGTCGAGGATCTGCTGCTGCTCGCCCGCCTCGATGAGGGGGCGGAGCTGGTGCACGGCGAGGTCGATCTCTCACAGCTCGCCGTCGAGGCTCTCGCCGACGCGCAGCCCACCGCGCCGGGCCACCACTGGAAGCTGGAGACCCCAGGCGAACCCGTCGTGGTCAGCGGCGACGTCGGTCGTCTGCACCAGGTGGTGGGCAATCTGCTCGCGAACGCCCGCACGCACACTCCCGAGGGCACGACGATCACGCTCTCTCTGTCGGCCACACCGACCGGCGCCGAGCTGCGCGTGCACGACGACGGGCCCGGTATCGACCCCGCGGTGCGCGAGGAGCTCTTCGCCCGCTTCGCCCGCGGCGACGTCTCACGCGCACGGCAGACCGGCGGCACGGGGCTGGGCCTGGCGATCGCGAAAGCGATCGTCGAGGGGCATGGCGGCACCATCACGGTCGAGAGCGAGCCCGGCGACACGGCGTTCACCGTGCGCCTGCCTCGCACGGCAGGCGCACGGCAGCCCGAGGCGCCGGAGCAGGCGGATGAGATGGAGCGGCCGGGCCCGCAGGGTCAGTAGCCGGCGAAAGCGTCGGTGGTGACGCCGCGGGCCTTCTGCAGTGCGGGCGCCAGATCGGCGATGAGCCGCGGCGGTCCTGAGATGAACGCATGGCGGCTCGCGAGGTCGGGCACGACGCGCTGCAGGCCCTCGGCATCGAGGCGGATGCCCTGCGCCCAGGTCCAGTGAGCGGGAAGGTCGGCCGGCTCGTCGCGCGTGAACACGATCGTTCGCGCGCCGGTCGCGGCCAGCTCATCGCGGAAGGCGAGCTCTGCCGCCTCCGACGCGACGTACACCAGCACGACATCGCGCTTCACGCCGGTGGCCTGCAGCTGCCGCAGCTGCGACACGAACGGCGTCACGCCTATGCCCGCTGCGACCATGAGCACGGGCGACGCGCCCCGCGGCAGCACGAAGTCTCCCCAGGTGCCCGTGACCGCGAGCACGGCCCCCGGCTCTGCCGCCTTGAGCGCTCGCTTGTAGCTGGAGGGATGCTTCTGATCGCCGTCCTTGTAGGCGATGCGCAGTGTGGGGAGGTCGGCGGGAGCGGAGACGATGCTGAACTCGCGCCGCGTGCCACGGGCATCCGGATTGCGGTGCGGGACCTCGAGCTCGACGTACTGCCCGGCGATGAACCGCACGCGGCCCTTGGCTCGGAAGGTGAGCTCCTGCGCAGTGGGGGTGATGAACTCGCGCTTGGTGAGCACCAGCCGCACCGAGCCCCGCAGGGCGAAGGCGAAGGCGAGCAGGTTGCCGATCAGCAGCGCGCGCTCCTGCCCGAGCGTGAAGAGCGTGCCGATCGCGATCGGCCAGCCGGCGAGCACGCCGACGAGCGCCGCGACGCTGAACTGCTGCCATCGCCGAGGCGGCAGGGTGAGCGGCTCGGAGAGCATGAACGCGCCGAGGAAGAGGTACGGAGTCTGCGTGATCGCGCTGACGAGCGCATCGCCCGCGTCGAACGGCACGCCGAAGGCCTGCGCCTGCACGACCTGGCGCACCACCGAGACCACCACGACCACGATCAGGAAGACGAGCACGAGTCGCACCTTCTCGGTGCGCCACAGCACCACGAGGCCGAACAGCGCGACGAACGGCGACAGCCAGGGCGTGCCCACCCACCACGCCGAGAACGTGCCCAGCCCGAAGATCGTCACGACCGCGGCGCCGAAGGCCGCCGGGTTGACGATATGGCGCCCGCGCCACGCGATCAGGTACTTCGACAGGCTGGCGAGCACGCCGGCGAGCGCAGTGCCGCCGAGACCGGCGAGGGTCAGCGACGGCTGCAGCACGAAGAGCAGGATGAGTGCGGTGACCAGGGAAGACTCGATGCGCCACGGCAGGCGCAGCGCGCGCTGCGCGATCGCGTCGACCACGGAGATGGCTGCGGCCAGCACCGCGAACGACGCGAGGATCTCGCCCGCCGAGGGCCCGACGAGACCCGCGAACGAGAGACCGAGGGCGATCACCGCCAGCGCGGCGAGAGCGAAGAGCACGAGACGGTACATCGAGATGGCGCCCAGCACGGCCAGCACCCGCTGCCGCATGGCGAGAAACGCAGTGATCACCGTTCTACTCTTCCGTATCCTCACGTCCCTGGCGCCGCGCGGCCCCTGCCGTGAACACCTCACCCGGGAATCCGGTGGAACGTTCCACACGCCCGTCCGTCGACATCCGCACCCATTCGGCGCCCCATCGGTCGGCGAGCGGCGGACCGCCGTCGAAGAACAGCGCCGTAGCCGCGGCGTCCGCGTGCAGCGCGTCTCCCGCGAGCGCCCAGGTCGCAGCCCAGGTGCGCACGGGCAGGCCCGTGCGTCCGTCGAGCACGTGATGCAGCCCGCCGGCCCACGAGCGACGCGTGACACCCGAGGCGCAGAGCGCGGCATTCGCCACCTCGACCACCCCGATCGCCGCAGTCGGGTCGTACGGGTGTTCCAGGGCCACCCGCGCCGTGCCGCCGCTGACGCGCAGGTCGCCGCTGCCGTCGACGGTCACACGCCCGGCACGGCCCTCGAGCGTGTCGCTGATGAGGTCGACCAGCCTGCCCTTTCCCACGGCGCCGACGTCGACGACGGCCGCGCCGTCCAGCACCAGCGACCCGGCGTCGACGCGCAGTCGCGTTCGCCAATCGGCGGGCGCTGCCAGCGGCGCGCCTGGCTGCAGGCTCAGCGCGGCGTCATAGCCGAGCGCCTCCAGGCCAGCGCCGATCAGCGGGTTCACCGCGCCGTGCGTCGCGAGATCCAGCTCACGGTAGACGTCGAGCATCGCCCGGGCGTCGGCGGCGGCATCCGGATCCAGCGGCGCGGAGCCGCCCCGCTCCCGCAGCGCGGAGACGACCGAGTCTTCTCTGAAACGAGACCAGGTCTCGTCGAACGAACGGACGATGCTCTGCACCCGCGCGCGATCGCTGTCGCCGAGCGGTTCGACCGTTTCGATCTCCCAGCGCGTCCCGATGGCGTCGAACCGCCAGGCGTGCATGCGGTGTCACTCGGCCGCGGCGGCGGCCTCGTCCTTGATCTTGGCGAGGGCCTGGTCGAAGCCCTCGCTGGTGAGCGAGGACCCGGCCACGCGGTCGACGTCCAGATCGTCGACCTTCACTCCCACGATCTCGTCCGAGATGCCCGCGATGAACTGGCCCTGGTAGTTCTTCGACTCGGGGGCGATCGGGTCGCCGACCACCGTGACGTCGCTGACCGCGTCATCGGCGATCGTGAGGGTCACCTCGATCGTCTCGACCGTCTCGGGAGTCTGGTACGACCCTTCGGCGGTGTACGTGCCGTCGGCGTACGGTGCGGTCGCGGCGCCCGACGTTCCCTGCGCCGCGTCGCCCGTCTCGGCGTCTGCCGCACCCGAGCATCCCGCGAGCACGAGGGCGCCGGCGATGCCGAGCAGAGCGGTTCCGGTACGGGCGACGGGATGCTGGTTCATGCGTCCAGCTTCGGGCATCCGGCTATGAGGATTCCGGATGCCCGATATGCATTGCTCTGGAACTCAGGCGTCTCCGCCGAACATGCTCGTCACCGAGCCGTCTTCGAAGACCTGACGGATCGCGGTCGCGAGCAGCGGCGCGATCGGCAGGATCGTGAGACCCTCCCAGCGCCGGGACTCGGTGAGCGGGATGGTGTCGGTGATGACGACCTGGTCGATCGCCGCGTCCTGCAGGCGCTCGGATGCCGGGTCGCTGAACACCGCGTGCGTCGCGGCGACGATGACCTTGCGGGCGCCGTTCGCCTTGAGCGCCTGTGCGGCCTTGACGATGGTGCCGCCGGTGTCGATCATGTCGTCGACGAGAAGGCAGGTGCGGTCGTCGACGGTGCCGACGATCTCGTGCACCGAGACCTGATTGGCGACCTTCGGGTCGCGTCGCTTGTGGATGATCGCGAGCGGCGCACCGAGGCTGTCGGACCAGGTGTCGGCGACGCGCACGCGGCCCATGTCGGGCGACACGATCGTGAGCGTCTCGCGATCTTCCGCGGTGAGGGTTCCCTCGAAGTGCTCGAGCAGCACCGGCTTGGCGAACAGGTGGTCGACGGGCCCGTCGAAGAAGCCCTGGATCTGCGCGGCGTGCAGATCGACGCTCATCACGCGATCCGCGCCGGCGACCTTGAGCATGTCGGCGACGAGACGCGCCGAGATCGGCTCGCGGCCACGGCCCTTCTTGTCCTGACGCGAGTACGGGTAGTACGGCGCGACCACGGTGATCCGCTTCGCCGACGCGCGCTTGGCCGCATCGAGCATGATCAGCGTCTCCATGAGCCACTCGTTCACCGGCTCGCCGAACGACTGCACGATGAACAGATCGCAGCCGCGGATCGAGACCTCGAACCGGGCGTAGATCTCACCCGAGGCGAAGGTGCGGTGCTCGACGGGAGCGACCTCCTGGCCGAGGGCCGCGGCGACGGCCGCGGTCAGCTCGGGATGCGAGCGCCCGCCCGCGACGACCAGCCGCTTCTTCGTCTTCGCGATGAGTCCGGGTGCGACGCCCTTCTCACGGTCGAGTGCAGCCGTCTTCTTCTTGCGCCCCATGCCAGTCGCCTATTCTGCTGATCGTTCCCGGGCGGCAGCGTCCGCTGCCCCCGTGCCTGCTCGGTTCTTCTCGACCCACCCGTCGATGTTCCTCTGGGGGGCGACGCTCATGGCCAGGGCACCCGCGGGGACGTCCTTTCGGACGACGGCGCCGGCACCGGTCTTCGCACCGGCTCCCAGCCTAACGGGCGCGACCAGCACCGTGTGCGAGCCGGTGTGCACCTCGTCGCCCACCACGGTGCGGTGCTTGCTCACGTCGTCGTAGTTCGCGGTGATCGTGCTGGCGCCGAGGTTGACGCCGCGTCCGATCGTGGCATCGCCCACATACGACAGGTGCGGCACCTTGCTGCCCTCGCCGATCTCGGCGTTCTTCGTCTCGACGTAGGCGCCGATCTTGCCGCCCGCGCCGAGCACGGTGCCGGGGCGCAGGAACGAGAACGGGCCGACGGTGGCGTTCGCACCGATGACCGCGAGGTTCGCATCCGTGCGCTTGACCACGGCATCCTCGCCGACCTCGCAGTCGACCAGCGTGGTGTCGGGGCCGACCGTCGCGCCGGCGGCGATGACCGTGGCACGCAGGATCTGGGTGTTCGGCAGGATCGTCACATCGGCGGCGAGCTTGGCGTCATCATCGATCCACGTGGTCTCGGGGTCGACGATCGTGACGCCCTCGCGCTGCCAGCGACGGACGATGCGCTGGTTGAGCAGGCGGCCGACGAGCGCGAGCTGGGCGCGGTCGTTGACGCCGAAGGTGACGGAGACGTCGGAGACCACGGATGCCGCCACGCGGTCTCCGTCACGACGAAGCAGCCCGGGCACATCGGTGAGGTACATCTCGCCCTGCGCGTTGTCGACGCCGATCTCGGGCAGGTAGCGACGCAGCGTCTCGGAGCGGAAGACGTACATGCCTGCGTTGATCTCGCTGACCGCGGCCTCGTCCTCGCTGGCGTCCTTCTGCTCGACGATCCGGTCGACGCCGCCGTCGGCGTCGCGGATCACGCGGCCGTACCCGGTCGGGTCGTCGACCACTGCGGTCATCAGCGTCGCCGGTGCGCCAGAGGCGCGGTGCTCGTCGAGGAAGGCGGAGAGCGTGTCGGCGTCGGCGAGCGGGCAGTCGCCCGAGAGAACGAGCACGTCGCCCTCGAAGTCGGCCGGCAGCGCATCGATCGCGACCTGCACCGCGCGACCGGTGCCAGGCACGTCGTCCTGATCGACGAAGACCGCGTCGGGGTAGTCGGAGGCGAGCGCGCTCACGACCTGCTCGCGCTCGTGCCGGACGACGACCTCGATGTGCGCCGCGCCGAGCGAGCGCGCGGTGGTGAGCACGTGGCCGACGAGCGGGCGCCCGGCGATCTCGTGCAGCACCTTCGGACGACGGGACTTCATGCGCGTGCCCTGCCCTGCGGCGAGCACGACGATGGCGAGATTGTTCTGCGTCATGCTCCGCCGCCAGGATTCGAACCTGAACCTCACAGCTCCAAAGGCTGTCGTGCTGCCGTTACACCACGGCGGACCACGGTCTTGCGCCGTCCGAGACGGCGACCGCTCGTCAATTCTGCCACGGCGCACCTGACGCCCCCGCCGGGCGAGAGCAGGCCGGCAGCCCGGCACGCGATAATGGACGGATGAGCGAGGCGGATGAGGTCGACCGGATCGTCGGCGCCTGGAACACCCAGCGCCCCGACCTGGACTTCTCGCCGCTCGAGGTGCTCTCGCGCATGGACCGTCTGTCGCGGCATCTCGATCGCGCACGGCGAGACGTGTTCCGCCGCAGCGACATCGAGCCGTGGGAGTGGGACGTGCTCTCGGCGCTGCGCCGAGCGGGCGCTCCCTTCCAGCTCTCCCCCAAGCAGCTGCTGCAGCAGACGCTCGTCTCGAGCGGCACCATGACCAACCGGATCGATCGTCTCGTCGGTCGTCGGTTCGTCCGCCGCGAGTCGGATCCGCAGGACGGCCGCAGCGTGCTGGTGACCCTCACCGACGACGGACGGGTGCGAGTGGATGCGGCGATCACCCGCCTCGTCGACGCAGAGGCGGTGCTGCTGCGCGCACTCCCCCGCGCCGACCGCGAGCGACTCGCCGGCCTGCTGCGCAAACTCAGTCTGAGCTTCGACTCCTGATGGCGATGGCATCGCCTCTGCCGGTGCGCGACGGCGTCGGCGCGACCCGGCTGCACCTGCCGATGGCTGGCCCATGGCCCACGGTCGGCGCGTACATGGCCGAGCGCTTCTTCCACCTCGAGCCCGAGCGGCTGCTGGCGCGGTTCGACCGCGGCGAGATCGTCGCGCGCGACGGCACGCCGCTGAGCCGCGAGACCCCCCTCGGGGCGCACGAGTTCGTCTGGTACTACCGAGAGCCTCCGGTCGAGCGCGACATCCCGTTCGAGATCGAGGTGCTGCACCACGACCGCGACCTGGTCGTGGCCGACAAGCCGCACTTCCTGCCGACCACCCCCGGCGGCAAGTATCTCCAGAACTCGGCGCTGGTCCGGCTGCGCAACCTGCTCGGCATCCCGGAGCTGACCCCGATCCACCGGCTCGACCGGGCGACCGCCGGGCTGCTGATGTTCTCGACCCGGCCCGAGACCCGCGGGGCCTATCAGCTGCTGTTCGAGCGCCGGCAGGTCGAGAAGGTGTACGAGGCGGTCTCAGCGCTTCCCTCGGCGTGGGAACCGGCTTCCCCTGCGCTCGCGGGTCGCCCGTTCCCCATCGTCCACCGCAACCACATCGAGAAGCTGCGCGCGCACGTGTGCGTGAAGGTCGACGACACCCGTGAACCCAACTCCGAGACGCTCATCGAGCTGCGGGGCTTCGACGATCGGGTCGTGCACACGCTGCTGCGCCCGCACTCGGGGCGCATGCATCAGCTGCGGGTGCATCTCGCAGCTCTCGGCGCCGGCATCCTGAACGACGGCTTCTATCCCGACCTGCTGCCCGAGGCGCCGGACGATTTCGACCGGCCGCTGCAGCTGCTCGCGCGCGAGCTGCGGTTCACCGACCCCCTCAGCGGTGCGCAGCGCGCGTTCATCACCCGGCGCACCCTGCGCTTCGCGCCTACCGGCGCATGATCCGTCTGGCGAGCCACGTGCCCAGCGTCTGCGCCAGGTGCACGAACACGACGATGAGCAGCACGGCCGCCCACATCACCACCGGCTCGAACTGACGACGGCCGTAGGTGAGCGCGAAGTTGCCCAGGCCGCCGGCGCCGATGTATCCGGCCATCGCCGTCATGTCGATCAGCGCCACGATGACGAAGGTGTAGCCGAGCACCAGCGGGCCCAGCGCCTCGGGGATCACGACCGTGAACAGCGTGCGCCACGGTCCGGCCCCCATCGCGCGCGCCGCCTCGATCACGCCGGGCGACACGCCGACCAGGTGCTGCTCGACGATGCGGCCGATCGCGAACATCGACGCGACGACGAGCGCGACGATCGCTGCGTTCGTGCCGATGCCGCTGCCGACGACGAAGCGCGAGAACGGGATCAGCACGGTGATGAGGATCACGAACGGGATCGGGCGGAAGAAGTTGATGAACAGGTTGAGCAGGAAGGACACCGCTCGGTTCTGCAGCATCCCGCCCGGCCGGGTGAGGTAGAGCCCGACGCCGATCAGCCCGCCGAGGATGCCGCCGAACAGCAGGGTCAGCGACACCATGTACAGCGTCTCGACCGCTGCCTGCCAGAACTCCGGCGAGAGCTCGATGAGACGATCCATCAGCGCTCCTCCTCCCGGTCGATGTCGGTCACTTCGACCTGTTCGGCGATGCGTGCGAGCGCTGCGTCGATGCGCTGCTCGTCGCCGCGGATCGCGAGGGTCAGGTGCCCGAAGGCGCGCCCCCGGATGTCGTTGATGCCGCCGTACACGAGTTCGAAGTCGAGGCCGGCCTCGGCGAGGTCGACGAAGAGCTGTGCCTGAGACGGGCCTCCGTCGCGGAACGAGAAGGTCACCAGCCGCCCGCTGTGCCGTTCGCGCAGCACCGCCCGCTCGGACGGTGAGGGGATGCCCTTCACGACCGTCCCGACGAAGCGCTGCGAGGCCGGATGCCGGGGCGCGGAGAACACGTCGAAGACGTCTCCGTGCTCGATGACGCGACCGCGGTCCATGACGGCGACCTTCGTCGCGATCGTCTGGATCACGTCCATCTCGTGTGTGATCACGATGATCGTCACGCCCTGCTCTTCGTTGACGCGCTTGAGCAGTGCGAGCACCTCGTGCGTCGTCTCGGGATCGAGTGCGCTGGTCGCCTCGTCGGCGAGCAGGATCGCGGGCCGGGTGGCGAGCGCACGGGCGATCCCGACGCGCTGCTTCTGGCCGCCCGAGAGCTGCTCGGGGTACGACCGCGCCTTGTCGCTCAGGCCGACGAACGAGAGCAGCTCGGTGACCCTCGACTCGATGTCGGCCTTCGACCAGCCGGCGAGCTTGAGCGGGTACGCGATGTTGGCCTTGACCGTCTTCGCCGAGAAGAGGTTGAACTGCTGGAAGATCATGCCGATGCCGCTGCGCACCTCGCGCAGCCGGCGTTCGCCGAGCGAGGTGATCTCG
>Ga0308158_10001111_pt1 | contig 31073 bp, 29 predicted proteins | sample PhyBR2_FD_201038 | JGI IMG/M metagenome (GOLD analysis project Ga0308158, IMG submission 201038) | Phyllosphere microbial communities from UC Gill Tract Community Farm, Albany, California, United States - DLSLB.R2 | ecosystem: Host-associated > Plants > Phyllosphere > Unclassified | place: USA... | reverse complement strand
AGTCAGTCACATGACGCCTTTCGACAAATATGATTGGCTGCACTCAACGCGGCCGAGGCCGAAAAGTTCGCGACGGCTGGAAGGCAGTTTGTCGCGGATGCCTCATCTGTGGCCTTTAGGTGATTATTTGCCCTGTAGAAGCGCGACCGGTTGCGTTCCCAGCAACTGCGCGACGCGAACAGATGTCGCAGCGCCGATCGATCGCTCCGTCAGAAGATCATGTTTCGGGCCCTCTAATCCCGCAGGCAAGACGATGGCGGTGTCGCCCCAGAATTCGGGACTGGCATAAAGCCTTCCAGGCTCCAGCTGCCCCAGCATTATCCGCGGGGCCACCGTGATCGTGAACACGTCGCCAAGCCACCGACCGAATGCGACGACATGGCGGCTGCGGCTGCCTCTCACCGACAGCGGCACATAATCTCCCTCGGCAAACAGGGCAGGCAGGCGTTTGCGCAGGTTGAGGCCAATGCTGATGATGCGCTGTTTGAGGGCTGGAACGGTGAGCTCCGAAATCGGGTCCCGTGTTGCCAGCAGGCGGGCGAGTTCCTCGATGTCGATCGGGCGCCGGTTGTCGGGGTCAACGAGACTGAAGTCGCAAGCTTCCGAGCCTTGATAGATATCGGGCACACCAGGGGCCGTCAGCTTGATCAGTGTCTGCGATAGGCTGTTCAGGTAGCCTGCGGCCATCACCGGCCGGAGCGTTTCGGCGAAGTCCTCGTGGAAGGTCAGGCTGGCGGACACGGTGAGCGCCGCCGCATAGCGTTTGACCGCTGCCTCATATTGTTCGTGCGGCGCGTTCCAGTCCGTGACAAGCTTCGCCTCGCGCACCGCCTTCTCGGCATAGGCGACGAAACGATCCGTCAGGGCTGCGGCAGCACCATCGCGAAACTCCTCCGGCCATATGCCGGCCAATGCCTGGTAGAGCATCCATTCGACGTTCGCGTCGGGTGTCAGGCCCGCCGGCAGTTCGGTCAGCTGGCCGCGGTTCATGTCCCGCCAGCGCTCTACCCCGAGCCTCCATACATCAGGTTCCTCGCTCAGACCATAAAGGCGGGCGCGGGCGTCCTCGCCGCGCTTGGTGTCATGGGTGGCAGTGGCCGAAAGTCCGTGCGGCTGGAGCTTTGCTCTTTGCTGCATCAGCGCGTGAAATTCATCGACGCCGCCCGCCGGCCGATCCGGCTCGCCGCCGACTTCGTTGGCGCCAAGCAGCAGGTTGTGGCGATAAAACAGCGTGTCTTCCATGGCCTTGGCCATGATCGGGCCACTCAACTGCTGAAAGCGTCGCTGGAATTCTTCTGCGTGAGCGCCGCCATCGAGAAGCCCCGCTACGGCCTCCAATGCATCGCGGTCTCCGGTTTGTTTGGCGGCTTCGCCAACGGCCTGTTCGATGAGCCTTCGATCCCCGTCCGACAATTTTCCGGCACGGCCATAGGTGCGATAAAAGGGGAACGCGACGAGAAGCTCCTTGATCGCGGATGCAAGCCGCTGCTCATCCGTATCGGCCAGAAGCGAATGCGCGATCGCCACGAGCCGGTTTGTCTCGCCCTCGAAGTTGCGCTCGATCATCAGCAGCTTGGCCTGGCGCAGACCGGCGGCGAAATCGGTCGCATCCGGCAAGAGATTGGCATAGGCATGGCCAAGTTCGCGCATGCCATCGGGATCGATGAAGAGATTGCTGAGCGCCGAGATGAACTCGTATCCAGTCGTGCCCTCGATCGGCCAGTCGCCGGGCAGCGTCTCGCCATGCCCGACGATCTTCTCGGCGACGATGTAAATCTCGGGGCCAACGGCCGCACGTAGGCGGTCGAGATAGGCAGAGGGATCGGCGAGCCCATCTATGTGATCGAGCCGCAGCCCCTGCACGTGGCCGGCGCGCACTAAGTCGAGCACCAGCGCGTGGCTGTCGGAAAAGACCTGCTCGTCCTCGACCCGCAGCCCGACCAATCCGGTGACTTCGAAAAAGCGCCGATAGCTGAGCGTCCTCGCCGCATCCTGCCAAAAGGTCAGCCGCCAGGATTGCTGATCGTGAACGCTCGATATCAGCGACCGATCCTTCAGGTCGCCGGATATCAGCGCGGCGCTATCAGGACTAAGCGGCAGCAGGCTCTCGAAATAGGCGAGCGACCATTCGCCGGTATGCGGATCGCGCTTTAATTCGAATTCGCCGTCGGCGAGCGCCTCATCGAAGCTCTTTCCGAGGATCGGCAGCGTCAGCCGCTGGCTCCAGTCGATGTCAAAGTGGCCAGCATATCTGCTGTCCGCGCCGAATTTCAGGACATCCGCCCACCAGGCATTCTCGGTCGAGGCGGCCATGTGGTTCGGCACGATATCGATGATCAGGCCGAGGCCGGCGGCTCTCAAGGCGGCGCTCAGGCGCTCGAAGCCATCGCGGCCGCCGATCGCGGGGTCGATCTCGGTGCAGTCGATGACGTCGTAGCCATGCGTCGATGCCGAGGTAGCGGTGAAGATCGGCGAGGCATAGAGATGGCTGATGCCGAGCGATTTCAGATAGGGGATGAAGTCGATGGCGGTGTCAAAGGTCACGCCATCTCGAAATTGCAGCCTGTAGGTCGATGTCGGTATGTGCATCTGTCGCCTCTGGTGGGATCGCGACACAGCAACAGCGCCAGCGCGCCTTTTGTTCCCTGCAATTTCCTTACGCCTTCGCATCGTTAGAATTTCACCGTGATCAGCAACGGCAGGTGATCGGAGGCGCGCTTTGCCAAGGGGGTGGAAATGACGCTGGCGACGCTAACCTTCAGCTCCTGCGATAAAAACACGTGATCGATCCGCAGCAGCGGAAAACGGGACGGAAAAGTCGGCCTCGGCCGTTCCGCCGCGCTCAGCTGAGCGTCACGAAACTGCCCGGCCAGCATCCTGTAGGCGGGCGATGACGGTCGCGCATTGAGGTCGCCGCAGATGATGGATGGTGCCGCTTGAAAATCCGGGCTCCCGATCCACTCGTCCGAGAGCAGCGTCCGCACCTGCTTTACGCGGTCGATGTTGCGCAGGCCGAGATGGGTGTTGAGTACATTGAGCTTTCGTCCACCGGCGTCCACCTGCGTCCAGATCGCCCCCCGCGTCTCGCCCAACGAGGGTAAGGGGCCGGCCTTCATCAGCCGTGTCGGAAGGGCGGTCAGGATCGCGTCGCCATATTTTTCCTCCTGCACATGCAGCGCCGGGTGAAAATGGGCCTCCATCTTCAAAAGCGTTGCGATCATATGCGCCTGATCGATGCCGCCGGTGCGCTTGCGCCCGACATCCAGCTCCTGCAGCGCGATGATGTCGGCGCCCGATTGCGCGATCACGTCGGCGACCCTGCCGGGGTCGAGCAGCCGGTCGGTGCCGATGCAGCTATGCACATTGTAGGTGAGGATTCTTAGTTCCTGGTCTTCAGCTTGGTGCGAAGTGTCTGTCGATGCGCTCATCGTCAGGGAACCCGATTTCATCCTGTTTCGTTCCATTGCTGAAAGATCAACCGGAATGGAATGCTCATGTCGGCGAAGCGTGTCCTCATCAATGCAACCCTGGTTCTCGGACTGCTGCTCGCGGCCTATCTCCTTTACAAGGTCTTCAGCCGCTACTCGATCGATGAGATCACACGGTCGATCGCCGCAATCCCCATGTCACGTTTGCTCTCTGGGCTAGGGTTCGCCGCACTCTCCTATCTATGCCTCACTGGCTTCGATTGGATGGGGTTGCGCTATGCCGGCAAACCCCTGAGCTACCCGAAGGCGGCGATCGCCTCCTTCACGGGCCTTTCCATCGGCCATAATCTCGGCGTCGCCGCCTTGAGCAGTGGCGCGGTTCGCTATCGCTACTATGCGCGGTGGGGCCTGAGCGCCGAGGAAGTGGCGAAGGTTATCCTGTTTTGCGGTGTCACGGTTGGCATCGGCCTGTCGGTCCTTGCCGGGCTGGCGCTGTTGATCAACCCAAGCGATGCGGCCAACTTGCTCGCCATGAGCGCCAATGGTCTGTTCATGCTGGGCCTCGCGTGCCTCGCCGTCCCGGCTGCCTATGTCCTTCTCGCCGCCACCGTGCGCGCGCCGCTGCGGCTGTGGAAGTGGCGCTTCGAGATGCCGCGTCTCGGGCTTGCGATCGGTCAGGTCGTCATCGGCACGCTGAACTTTGTCTTTGTCGCGGCTTGCCTTCACCAGATGCTGGCGGCGCAGGGCGATGTCAGTTTCGTGCAGACGGCGACAGCCTTCGTGCTCGCCAACATCGCCATCCTCGTCACCCATGTGCCCGGTGGCCTCGGTGTACTCGAAGCCACCGTCAGCCATGTCCTGCCGGGTGCCGCGTCGATCGGCGCGCTCGTAACGTTCCGCGTGATCTATTTCATTGTGCCGCTTTTGATCGCTATTCCGGTCTTCGCGATCAGCGAGTTGGTGCTGCGCAAGCGCGGCAAAGCCGCCTCAGAAGATCGCGGCGGCCAGACGTCCGACGCGCAGGCGCAGCCTCTGTAGCGGCCAATAGGGACGTCGCGGGTCGACGAGCGTGGTGCCCGTCAGCGGCGACGTCTCGCCTTTCGAGACATCGATCGCGAAGTGCCTCAGCCCTCGCTTGCCGACATTCAGTGCGTCCACCGCGGCATTCAGCGACCGCATGCCGCGCTCGGTCTCGCGTACGATCTCGGGCGTCGTCTCCAGATGCTCGGCAAGCAGCCGGTAGCGCAGCGTCGAAATGGCCAAACGATGCGCATCGGTGGACGCTTCGATCGCCAGGTCGCATTCCGTATCCAAGCCCTCGGAGCGGTTGTTCAGGTTGGACGAGCCAACGCGAATGAAATGGTCGTCGACGATCAGCAGCTTGGAGTGAATGACCAGCTCCTTCTCGCCGCCCTGCTTGTCGGGCACGACGGCGTACATGACCCGTAGCCGATCATAGTGGTCGATGCGCTTCAACCGGCGGATCAGCCTGTCCCGGTTGTTGCCCATTGTCAGCTTTTCAAGGAAGCCGTGCGAACTCTTGGTGACGAGCACGGTAATTTCGGGCCCGTCGCTTTCCTTCAGCCGCTTGGCGATGGCGCGGGCGACGCCGAAAGAGGCAAGATACTGGGTCTCGATGTAAATCAACCGTCGCGCGGCCTTGATCGCATCGCGCGTCAGCCGAAAGGCCTCGTAGTGGCCGCGCTTGCCGATCAGTCCGGGCTCCGTCAGCGCGATCGCGGCGGTCGCGTCCGCAAGGTCGGGGGTCACGCCTGTGGGCCATGATGCGCCGCCTGCTGGAGCAGGCTCTGGGCGCTCGCCCGTGGCGCGCTTCCATCGCCTGCGGGCAACATCGCCGATCAGCCGCGCCGCGTCGCCCGATACCATCGACTGCATATCATGCACGGGGTCATATGGTGTGCCATCCGGCGATTTCCGCAGCGTGTTGGACATCTCGTGGTCCGGCTCGTCCCATCGTCTGGCGGTCAGGTCGATGCCGCCGAGGAAGGCCAGACTGTCGTCGATCGAGACGAGCTTCTGGTGATGGCAGCCGCGGATCGGGTGGCGCAGATCGAAGCGCATGCTGATCTGCGGATGAGCGGAGAATTCGCTCTCGCGGAAGAGGCGCAGCGATTTGCCGGAATAGATCGGCCCCATGCCCCATACCAGTATGCGGATACGAAGGTCCGGCTTCTCATCGGCGAGCGAAAGGAGAAGTTCGCCAAGCGTTTCGGAGCTTTGATGCGGCCTGAGCCTGATATCAGGGTTGAAGTCCCATCCGACGATCCAGATCGTATGCACCGCCTTGCGAAGCGCTTGATCGAGCGCCAGAAAATAGGCGGCGCCATCGATCAGGAAAGCAGCCTTCTCGACCTTGCCGACCTGCCAGGCGTTTCGTCTCTGGCGAATGATGCCGTCGGGCAAATCGGGAAGAGAAGTTTCTGTCTTGCGGGTTGCGCGTTTCAGGAACTCGGTTGCCTTGGACGCCTTCAGTCGATCGGCGATGGGTTGAAAATCTGTCATTCTGCTGTCCGGCGCCCCGCTTGGTATTTGACGTGGCCGTAACGCTCGAAGGCGTGACTTGTTCCGTAGAGGTGCACCGCATTTTCCGGGGGATGCCGGCCCATCGGGCGTCGCGCGAAAACAATCGCGGAACGAAAAGCCATTTCAATTGTTTACTCGACGGTAGAAGATGAGCCGAGGAGTAAAATCATGATCAGAGCTATTCTGTTGGTAACCGCGGTGGCGGGCAGTCTCGCGTCGTGCACCGCGACCGAACAAGGCACGGCGATCGGTGCGGGGACCGGCGCAGTCATCGGTGGCGTGGCCACCAATAGCTGGGGCGGCGCGGCCGTAGGCGCTGTTGCCGGTGGTGCGGTCGGTGCCCTGATCGGCCAATCGCAGGAACGTCGCGGCTACTGCGTCTATCGAGACCGCTATGGCCGTACCTACGAGGCGCGTTGCCGCTAACCGGTTGAGCCGGACGGATCGAATTTTCGACGTGCGTGATGCCTGCCGGCATCGCGCGCGTCGAATCTTGTGCGATCCGTGCAAACTCTGTACCCGTGCCATGATACCGACCCATTCTTTTGCTGATGAGAAACCGTCGGCAACGCGTCTTGGGCGAGCGCATGAACTGGATAAATCGTTATATTGATGAACCGCTGCTGCAGGGCGCCGCAATGGTGATGAAGATCTGGCACGGCCATACCGGCCAGCGACCCGATCTTCTCGAACCTGTTTGGAACCTTCTCTCCATCGCTTTTCTGCTGATCGCGGCCATGCAATGCTTGGCGGGCGAAGCGCTGTGGCTGAGCGAAGCGGCGCTCGTCATGCTCGCGCTGCCATCAGTGCTGAAACTCTACAAGGCAAGCGCGGCGTCGGCCGACTATGACTTGAAGGACTACAAGGCGCTGCGCGCGACCGCCTTGCGGAAGCGCGAAAACGAATGGGCGCTCAGGCTTGCGGTCCTTGTCGGCGCGCTGGTCTTGCCGCTCGCCGAGCCCGTCGACGATGTCACGAGCGCCTACTTCATGTTGGGGGCGTGCCTCTGGTTCTCGCTGACCGCGCCTGCACGGTTCTATCTGAACGCGGCCGAGCCGCCGGCGCCGGATGAGGGCGATCGCCTGGTCGGTCCCGCGCTCGGTTCGGCGGCGTAACTTTTGATAGCGAACGGCCGCTACAGGCTCCCGCAGCGGCCGTCGTTTTCTCGGAATTAAGCTCTCGATCTCAGTTCTTGACCGTGTCTTCGAGGAAGAAGCGACCGAGCGGGTTCTGGTAGAAGTTCTCAACGTTCTTGCGCGAGACGTTGATGTACGGGCTGTAGTAGAGGTCGATCCAGTTGACGTCGTCCTTGGCCATCTTCTGGATATCGACATACATCGTTTCGCGCTTCTTCGGATCGAGTTCCAGGCGTGCCTTCGCCACCAGACCCTTCACCGCATCGCTCTTGTAGTTGGTCATGTAGTTGTTGTTACTGTCGTGACCGAGAACGAAGGTTGTCTTCTGGTCGGGGTCGAGAATGTCGTTGGTCCAGTAGTTGACCGAGATGTCGTAGTCGCCGGCAACGGTCATATCCCATTCCTGGCTGGCATCGACCTTCTGCAGGTTAGCGGTGATGCCTGCCTTTTGCAGCTGCTGCTGCAACAGAACTGCGATCTGCTCGTCGACTTCGTCGCCTGCGCGCACGAGGTAGTTGAGCGTCAGGTTCGGCTCGCCCGCGGCGGCCAGCATTTCCTTTGCCTTGGCCGGATCATAGGGCCGCTGCAGGTTGTCGGCGTAGTGGTAGAGCGCGCCCTTCGGGATATAGGAGTTGGCGACGGTGCCCTGGCCGAAGGTGACGGCATCGACGATCGCCTTCTTGTCGATCGCCATGTCGAGCGCCTGACGCACTTCCTTCTTTCCGAGCGCGCCATGCGCGTGGTTGATCAGCAGGTGGTCTTCGCGGGTCGAGGCGTCGATATCGACGTTGAGGTTCGGGTCCTTCTTCATCTCCTCGACGCGGGAGAAAGGCACGAAGATCGCGGTGTCGAGCTGTCCGGCCTGGACGTTCAGCATGCGCGTATTGTCGTCGGGAACGGAAACCCACTCGACGCCATCGAGCTTCACGCGGTCGGCTTCCCAGAAGTTGGGATTCTTCTTGAGGATGACGCGGTCGCCGCGGCGCCATTCCTCGACGGTGAAAGCGCCCGAAGCGACCGGCTTTTCGGCGTAGGCGTCCGGCCCCAGCGTTTCCATTCCCTTCTTGGAGATAACGGACGCGTTCGGCAGGGCCAGCGTCGACAGGAAAGGTGCGGAGGGGTTCTTCAGCTTGATCGTCAGCGTATGCGCGTCGGTGGCAACTGCCGTGTCGATGACCTTGTAGGAATCGCCCCAGAGCGAGGCAGCATCGTCACGGATGCGCAGCAGGCTGAAGGCCGCGTCTTCGGCGGTCAGCGGCGATCCGTCGGAAAACTTCGCGTCGCGGAGCTTGAAGGTGTAGGTGAGGCCATCGTCGGAGGTCGTCCAGCTCTCGGCTAGACCGGGCTCAAGTTTGGTGCCCGTCTTGTCGACGCGCACGAGGACGTCATAGACGTTGGAGAAGACCCAGTTGTCAATGTTCTGCGCCGTCTTGATCGGATCGAACGTCGTCGAGTCTTCGCGGCGTCCAATCGTCAGCACGCCGGCGGCTTCGGCATAGCTGGCGCTGAGTGTCAGGCCTGCCATGATGGCTGCGAGGCCTACGGTTTTCCATCTGTTTTTCATCTCTGTGTTCCCTTGTTGTTATCGCGAATGTTTCTTCGGTTGCGGTATGGAATAGTTGTCGCGGTCGGCGGCGGAGCCGTCGCCGAGAAGGCGCTTGTTGGGGTCGATGTCGGGGATGGCCGCGATCAGTGCCGCGGTATAGGGGTGCTGCGGTCGCGCGAAGACGTCGGCCGAACGCCCCTCCTCGACGATCTCGCCGCGATACATGACCACGACGCGCTCACAGAGATTGCGGACGATGGCGAGGTCATGCGCGATAAAGAGCAGCGTCAGCTGCATCTTCGCTTTGAGTTCCTGGAACAACTCAACGATCTGCGCCTGAATGGTGACGTCGAGAGCGGCCACGCACTCGTCAGCGATGATCATCTTCGGGTCGACAGCAAGAGCGCGCGCGATCCCGGCGCGCTGGCACTGACCGCCGCTCATGCTGCGCGGCTTGCGGGCGGCGAATTCGCGCTCGAGGCCGACCAGGTCGAGCAGTTCGTTTACGCGTTCGGGAATGGCCGAGGCGGCGATCTTGCCCTGGACCTTCAGAACCTCCGACAGCGTTTGCCCGATCGTCATGCGCGGGTTGAGCGCATTGAACGGGTCTTGGAAAACCATCGCGGCCTCGCGGCGTATCCGCGCCAAACCGGCTGTCGTCTGCTGCGCGAGATCGATGCCGTCGAAGGTGACATGTCCTGATGACAGCGGCGTGAGGCCGAGGATGGCGCGCGCCAGCGTGCTCTTGCCGCTGCCGGATTCGCCGACGATGCCGACGCTTTCGCCGGGCATGACCCGCAGGCTGACACCCGCCACTGCGCTCGCTGTCTTCGAGTTGCCCTTGAAGAGACTGCCACCGGTATTGAAGCGGACATGCAGGTCGTCGATTTCCAGAAGCGGCTGGACCGCATGTCCCGTCCGACCGGTCTCCGCCGGCGGTGCGGCTGTTTCGTCGGGCATCGAGGGGTGGCTGGCGATCAGGCTCACTGTGTAGGGGTGCTGCGGATGCGTCAGGATCGTCCGCTTCGGTCCCTGCTCCAGAAGCTGGCCGCCGCGCAGGACGGCGATGCGATCGCAGGTCTGGGCGACGATGCCGAGATCGTGGGTAATGAGGATGATCGACAGGCCGCGCTTGTCGCGGATATCCATGAGCAGCCGCAGGATCTGCGCCTGGATGGTCACGTCGAGCGCGGTGGTCGGCTCGTCGGCAATCAGGATCTTGGGATTGCACGACAGCGCCACGCCGATCATCGCACGCTGCCGCATGCCGCCGGAGAACTCGTGGGGATAACTGTCGTATTGCCTTGTCGGGTCGGGAACGCCGACCTGTGTCAGGATTTCGATCGCGGCAGTGCGCGCATCCTGGGCATTCAGCCCCTGATGATAGCGGATGCCTTCGGCGATCTGATCGCCGATCCGCATGACGGGGTCGAGATGGCTTGTCGGGTTCTGGAAGACCATGCCGATCTCGCCGCCGCGCACGGCAAGCATGTCCGTATCGTTGATCCCGGTCAGATCGCGGCCTTCTAGCAGCACCTGCCCGCCATCGATCTTTAGCAGCGAGGACGGGAGCAACCGTACCAGCGAGCGGCAGAACAGGCTCTTGCCTGAGCCGCTTTCACCGACGAGCCCGAGGATTTCGCCACGGCCGAGGTCGAGCGACACGGCGTCGATCAGCGTGCGAACGGTCTCATCGCCATGGGCTTTGACCGTCAGGTCGCGAACAGAAAGAAGGGGAGGGCTCATTCGTGGACTCCCAGAATTTCGCCGAGCGCATCGCCGAGCATGCTGAAACCGAAAGCGAAGACAACGATCGACCCGCCGGGGAAAAGGGTGATCCACCATGCGGTGGTAATGAAGCTCTGGCCCTCGGCCACCATGACGCCCCATTCGGCGATCGGCGGCTGAACGCCAAGGCCGAGATAGCTGACGGCGGCGCCGCTCAGGAGCACGAGCACGGCATCGGACATCGAGAACACGATAGAGCCGGCGATTGCGTTCGGCAGAAGATGACGGAACATGATGCGGAAGCGGCTGAAGCCAAGGCTGACGGCGGCCACCGCGTAGTCGCTCTTCTTCATCACCAGCATCTGCGCCCGGATGAGCCGTGCATAAGAGACCCAGCCGACCAGCGCCATGGCAATGTAGAAGCTGCTGAGGCCGGGTCCGAGAATGGCGATGATCGACAGCATCAGCACCAGGAATGGAAAGGCCAGAATGATGTCGACAAGACGCATGAACAGCGCATCGACAATGCCTCCGAAAAAGCCGGCAATGGTGCCGACCGTCGTGCCGATCACGAAGGGGAAGGCCACGCCGATGATGGCGATCTGCAAGTCGATCCGGGTTCCCCAGATGACCCGCGAGAGGATGTCGCGGCCGAAATTATCGGTGCCGAACGGATGCAGCAGCGACGGCGCCTGCAGGCGCACATCGGCGTTCTGGAAGATCGGGTCATAGGGCGCGATCAGCGGCGCGCCGATGGCAAGAATCAGGAAGACCAGCAGGATCCCGGCGCCGACGCAAAGCGCCGGGCGCTTGCCGATGAATTTCCGCCAGCTGAAGGATGGGGAAGAAGATATGATAGCACTCATAGCGTCACCCGAGGGTCGACGGTGACGGTAACGATGTCGGCGATGAAGTTGATGAGAACGGTGGCGCAGGCAAACACCATGGCCACGCCCTGTACGACCATATAATCGCGCGAGAAGATCGCCCGCACCAGCAGCTGCCCCATGCCGGGCAGCGCGAACACGCTTTCGACGACGACGGTACCGCCGATCAGCCAGCCGATATTGACGGCCAGCAAGTTGATGGTTGGTACCAGCGAGTTCGGCAAAACGTGCTTCCAGAAGACGATGCCCTCGGGCATGCCGCGCGCGCGAGCCGCCGTCGCGACATCCGACTTCAGCCCCTCGATCATCGCGGCCCGCAGGCTGCGCGTCAATACAGTGGAAAGCGACAGCGCGATCGTCAGGCTCGGAAGCACCAGGTGAGCGAGCTTGTCACTGAGCGTGGTGCCGTATCCGGAGACGGGGAAGATGCCGAACTGCACGCTGAAGACGATGATTAGCATCAGGCCGAGCCAGAACGGCGGGAAGCCGATGCCGAAGGTCGAGATCACCCGCACCGCATGATCGGCCAGGCCGCCCCGGTTGCGCGCCGCGATGGCAGCCATGGGTACGGCAATCAGCACGGAAAGGATCACGCTTGCGAGCACCAGTGCGACGGTCGGTTCGATGCGCGTCAGGATCAGCTTCAGCACGTCGATCTTGTAGAGGATGGATTTTCCCATCTCGCCATTGGCGAGATTGCGCAGGAAGTAGAAATACTGCAGCCATAATGGTTCATCGAGACCATACTGCGCCCGGATATTGGCAATCGCCGCGGGCGTCGCGCGGGTTCCAAGAATGTTGCGCGCGGGATCGCCGGGGATCAATCGAACCAGAATGAAGGTGATGACGCTGATGCCGAAAATGACGGGCAGAAACTGCAGCGGACGCGTGAGAACAAATCTATAGCGATGCATTTTGGCGATCGCCCCTTTCCATCCGCGTGATGCTTGTTGGCTCTCTTTGCATCAGCTTGCCTTGTGCCGCGATAGAAAGTCCAGAAGCGCCGGGTAATAATCGCCAGGGTTCTCGTAGAAGGGCATGTGGCTGGCGTTGGCGAAGACCTTCAGCTCGGCGTTCGGCAGCGCAAGCTTCATGCGCAGCGCGCAGGCAGGCGTCAGTTCGTCATGCTCGCCGGTGGTAATCAGCGTGGGAACGGTGACGCGGGGCAGGTCGGGAATGCGGTTCCAGTCCTTGAGGTTGCCGATATAGAGAAACTCATTCGGTCCCTGCATCGTGCCGTAGGGTCCCATGTTCCAATCGTCAAGCGACCGGCGCACTGGGGCGGGCCACTCGGGCAGGCGACAGACGTGGCGATAGTTGAGAATGGTCACGGCGGCCTGGTATTCCGGGTGGTCGTATGTGCCCTGCGCCTCGTGCTTTTGCATCATCGCCACCGTTTCCGGGCCGAGTGCTGCGCGCAGCCGTTCAAGCTCCAGAATGAGATGCGGCATGTCTGCGACGGTATCCTCGAGGATCAGCGTCTGCAGGTTCTCGGGGTAGGTGAGCGCGTAGTCGATGGCCAGCCAGCCGCCCCATGAGTGGCCGAGCATGTGCACCTTGCCGAGACTGAGCGCCTTGCGCACCGTCTCCGTCTCCTCGACATAGCGGCCGATGGTCCAGAGTGCCGTATCATCGGGCCGGTCGGACGCGCCGGTTCCCAGCTGGTCGAAGGCGACGACGCGGTATCCCTTGTCGACAAGACAGGAGTGCGCTTCACGCAGATAATCACAGGGGAGGCCGGGTCCGCCGTTCAGGCAGAGGACCGTCTCGCTGCCGCCTCCGAAACTGTAGGCGATAACTTTGAAGCCATCGACCTCGATGTCGTATCGCTGGTCCGGCTCGATTTCACGCCACATTGATGTCTCCGGCAAAAGATTCTTCTTGCTCATTAATTGGGCAAGGCTAAATTTTTATCCCAAACAGCGTTTCGCGCCAGCTATAAGAAGTGATAGGTGGCGCTTCGCTCACCGGGAGCAGGCCATGCTTGATGAGATCCGTGCGATCAAGACACAATTCACTGATCACCAGACCTTGGATGGGCGCATCGACCAGGTCTTCGAGGAAATGAAGGCGCTCGGCTTCGAAGCGCTGATCTATGACTACTCGCCGATCCCCTACGATCTGGATGGCGAGATCATGGTTCCGTCGCTGCTGAAGCTACGCAACATTTCCGACGACATGCACGACTACTGGTTCAATCGCGGTTATTTCCGGATCGATCCGGTTCAGCAGGTGGCATTGCGCACGTCGACGCCGTTCTTCTGGAATTACGATTCCAATGCCGAAACGCTGATCAATCGCTTCATGGGAGAGAATACCGAACCGGTGGCGCGCTATCTCAGCGAGCGAGACATGTCGACGGGCGTGACGGTGCCGATCCACATGCCGCGCGGCGACTACGCGACCGTCACCGGCATTCGCTATGGCCGCGAGAAGGGTTTCCGGAAGCAGGCGTTGCGCTATATCGCCGACTTCAACTTGCTGGCCCACGTCTTCCACGAGGCGGCTTTTCCGCTGTTCGACGCAGACGCCTGCAGCGCCGGCAAGGCGCGACTGACCGAGCGAGAGCGCGAGTGCCTGCGTTACTCGGCGGAGGGGCTTTCTGCCAAGGAGATCGCCCGCATCATCGAGCGTTCGGTGCCGACTGTCGTCATGCACCTCAACGCGGCCGCCAAGAAACTCGGCGCCAAGAATCGCACGCAGGCGGTTGTGCGTGCCACGCATTACCGGCTGCTCGAGGACCGACCATCCTATAACTTGTGATAGCTGCCGCCGTTTCAGCCGCCACGATATGGTTTTCCATCGAATACCCAAAGATGGAGCTATCAGTGACCGCTGTCACGTCGAAGGAAGACTACCTGCCGTTTCGCGATTATCGCACCTGGTACCGCATTACCGGTTCACTCGATAGCGGCAAGCTGCCGCTGGTCGTGGCCCATGGCGGGCCTGGCTGCACCCATGATTACGTCGATTCCTTCAAGGGTATCTCCGTGCTCGATGGCCGCGCCGTCATCCATTACGACCAGCTCGGCAATGGCAACTCGACGCGCCTGCCGGAAAAGGGTCCGGATTTCTGGACGCCGGCACTGTTCCTCGAGGAGCTCGATGCACTGCTTGCGCATCTCGGCATTGCCGATCGCTACGCTTTCCTCGGCCAGTCCTGGGGTGGCATGCTGGGTGCCGAACATGCCGTCAGCAAGCCGAAGGGCCTGAAGGCCCTGGTGATCGCCAATTCTCCGGCCAACATGCACACCTGGGTTTCCGAGGCCAATCGTCTGCGCGAGGAGCTGCCCAGAAAGGTGCAGGACACACTGTTGAAGCACGAGCAGGCGGGAACACTGACCGATCCTGAATACATCACCGCATCCAGGGTCTTCTACGACCGCCATGTCTGCCGCGTCTCGCCATGGCCCGCCGAAGTCGCGCGAACCTTCGCGATCATGGACGAGGACAACACCGTCTACCGCAACATGAACGGCCCGACCGAATTCCACGTCATCGGCACCATGAAAGACTGGACGATCGAGGATCGGTTGAGCCGGATCGAGGCGCCTACGCTGCTGATTTCAGGCAAGTACGATGAAGCGACGCCGCTCGTCGTCAAACCTTACATCGATAACGTGCCCCATTGCGAGTGGGTGTTGTTCGAGCAGTCGAGCCACATGCCGCATGTCGAGGAAAAGGAACTTTGCCTCTCTACCACTTCGCAGTTCTTATCGCGTCATGATTGAGGCAGAGCCAAGGGCGCCAATGCGCGCGGTAGAGCGACGCCGCTGCCCCATTTCGGGGCAGCGCATCTCATAGTGCGGTCACGCGGGAGCACGTGACCCCATCAATCGCAGATCGCTTCCGCCTCGATCTCGACCTCGTATTCGCCGACCAGATTGCCGGCCTCGATCAGCGTGTTTGCGGGCAGGACCTCGGCGAAGGCGCGTCCGTGCGCACGCGACACCGGCTCCCACTGATTGGCATCGCGCAGATAGATGCGCGTGCGGACGACGTCTTCCATCTTGCCGCCGAGCGCCGAGATGGAGGCGGCGATCTTGTCGAGGATGTAGGTCGCCTGCGCGCCGGCGTCGCCTGGTGCTACGCAGCGGTTCGTGCCATGCGTCGCGGTCGTGCCGGAAACGAGAATGCGATCCCCTACCCTGACGGCGCGGCTATAGCCGGCGATCGGCTCCCAGATGCTGCCGGATGAGACGCGCGACCGGCCAGGACGACCGGGCACGGGCTGAGCCGTGTAGATAGATGGAATGGCATCCAGATGGTGGCTGAGATCGCCTGATGCGGTGAGGAACGGCGGCTTGCGGTACTCGTCGCCGCAGTCGCCTGGAATGGGCTGCGTCTTGGCGAAGGCGGCGTTCAGTGCGGCCTGATCCTCTTCGTCGAGCGCGAAAGAGAAGACGTTGAGATTGTCGCCGCGGTGCTCGTTTTCGCCGATGCGCGCGCCGACGATGGTGGCGGCGACCGCGTCGTGTTCCAGAACCCAGCGGCTCGCGACGTTTGAGATCGAGACGCCATGCTTGGCCGCGATGGTTTGGGCGGCGCTGAGAATGCCCTGGAAGGCCTCCCAGCCGCCGGCTGTGTCGATGAAGCGCTTGTATTTCGAGCGGCTCCAATCGGCGATCGATGTCGGTTCCGGCTGGCCCAGCCATTTCTCGGAGAGGAAGCCGCCGCACAGCGTCCCGTAGGCGAGAAGCTTGACGCCGCTTTCGGCGCAGAGCTTCGCGAGCGCACCCGCGGCTCGGCGGTCGACCAGCGAGAACGAGACCTGATTGCTGGAGATCTCGATGCCATCGGCAAGCGCCAACGACAGATGTCCGGCGTCGAAATTGGTGAGACCGAGCGCGCCGATCAGGCCTTCCTCGCGCAGGCGCTGCATCTCGTGCAGGGCGTCGAGCCATGCCGGATGCTCGAAACTCCACCAGTGGAATTGCAGCAGATCCATCTTGTCGACGCCGAGCCGCGTCAGGCGCTCCTCGACGCCGCGACGCACGACGTCAGCCGTCATCGGTCCCGGCTCCGGGCACCATTTGGTGAAGGCGACGGGCCGCTGGCCATTCTGATAGCGCGAGAGCAGTCGGCCCGTGATCAGTTCCGCCGAGCCGTAGTGATCGGCCATGTCGAACGTGTCGAAGCCGTCACGCGCATAGGCCTGCAGCACATCGGCGCCCTTGTCGGGATCGATCACCGTGCCGTTCTTCTCGATGTCGGCAACCTGCCAGAGACCGCAAACGATGCGGCTGATGGAGAGATCCTTGGTGAGCGCTGTGCGTGGGGGCGTGGTGGACATGTTTCTATTCCCTTGATGTCTGTTTGCGCTTGCCCGTCAGAGAGGCCAGCGCGTTGGAGGCGCCGAGAATGCCGCGGGGGCGCAGGAGCAGGATGAGGCAGAGCCCGATGCCGATCATGACGATCTGCAGCGATGCCGCGCGCGCCTGCTGTTCGGGCGGCACGAAGGCGGAGACGGCGGCGGCCGACAGCGCCCAAAGACCCCAGACCAGCACCGCGCCGAGAATGGCGCCGCGATTGTTGCCGGAGCCGCCGACGATCAGCATCGCCCAGACCTGGAAAGTCAGGATCGGCAGATAGTTGTCGGGCGCGATAAAACCGATGAAATGTCCTTGCGCGGCACCCGCCAGCCCCATGATGGCGCCGCCGATGGTGAAGGCCTGCAGGCGAAAGCGGATCGGCCGCTTGCCGAGCGCCTGCGCAGCGCTCTCATCCTCGCGGATCGCGCGCAGCACGCGGCCCCAGGGGCTCTTGGCGAGATGCTGGAGCGCCAGATAAAGCGCCAGCACCACTGCCGCCATCAGCGCGAGATTGGAAAGGGAAAATGCCAGCGGATCGGCGGCAAGGCTGCCGAAGGGGCGCGGAATGAAGCCGATGCCGAAGGCGCCGCCGGTCAGCGGCTGCAGGTTGAGCACGCAGAGTTGAACCGTGACCGCAACGCCGAAGGTGGCGATGGCGAGATAGTCGGATCGCAGCCGAATGGTCAGCGCGCCGACCAGCCAGGCGGCAAGGCCGGCAAACAGTGCGCCGCCGAGCCAGCCGATGGCGATCGGCATGTCGAAACCGCCGAAGCGACCCGGAGCATCCGGCGTCGTCAAAAGCGCCGATACATAGGCACCGATCGCGACGAAGGCGGCGATGCCGACATTGAAGAGGCCGGTCTGGCCCCATTGCACGTTGAGCCCGAGGCACATGATGGCATAGGTCAGCGCCATTGTGAGGAAGAAGGCGGCGTAGGCGATCAGATCCAGGCTCATGCCGCTCTCCCAAACAGGCCGCGCGGGCGAAGAAGCAGGACCGCCACAAGGATGACGAAGGAGACAGCCGCACGCCACTCGGCGCCGACGATCTGCACGGCCGCCGCCTCCGACAGGCCGACGATCAATCCAGCGATCATCGCGCCGGGCACGCTGCCGATCCCGCCGAGGATTGCGGCTGCAAACAGCGGCAGCAGCAGGTCATGGCCGAGATAGGGACGGATCTGCACGAGGAGCCCGGTCATGATGCCGGCGATGCAGGCAAGGGCGGCGCCGACAAACCAGACGACGCGGATCACACGGCGCACGTCGACGCCCGCAATGCCCGCCAGAGCCGGATTCTCGCTGACGGCGCGCATCGAACGGCCGATATCGGTGCGGGTCATCAGCAGGTGGATGGCGACGACCGCGACCAATGACAGGCCGAGCGACAGGAGCTGATCGGGCGTGGCGCGCAGGCCGCCGCCGATCTTCACGGCGATCTGCAGCGCCTTCGTGTAATAGGCGGGCTTCGAGGTGAAGATGAATTCGAGCAGGCTGCGCAGCGCAAGCGAGGCGCCGAAGCTTGCCATGACGAGGATGATGATCGCGCCGCCGCGCGCCCGCAGGCGCCCGAACAGCACCGCATCGACGGCGAGCGCCAGTAAGCCCGTGAGCAGGATAGCGACAACGGCCGCAAGCGGCAAAGACCAGCCGAAGGAGAAGGGGCCGATCGGCTTCGTCAGCGACGTAGACAAGAGTCCGAGGCCGCCGCTGACGGCAAGCGCCAGATAGGCGCCCCAGGAGAGCATCTCGCCATGCGCGAAATTGGCGAAGCGCAGGATCGAATAGGTGAGCGTCACGCCGATGGCACCAAGGCCGATCATCGCGCCGGCAACCAGGCCGTCCATGAGAAATTGCGGGTTCATGGTGCCTCCGACGCCTGCTTGGTGGTGCCGAGATAGAGCTTGGCGATCAACGGGTCGCCGAGCAGCGAAGAGGCCTCGCCCTCGTGCCTAATCTGTCCTTCGACAAGAATGACGGCGCGGCTGGCGATCGCGAGCGCCGCCTTGACGTTCTGCTCGACGAGAATGACGGTGACGCCACCGGCATTGATCTCCTTCAGCATCGAAAACACCTCGCCGACGATCTTCGGCGAAAGACCGGCCGAGGGCTCATCGAGGATGAGCACGGAGGGATCGACGATCAGCGCGCGGGCGACGGCCAGCATCTGCCGCTGCCCGCCCGAAAGCGCGCCCGCCAGGCGCGAGGGCTTGCTGGCGAGATCGGGGAAACGACGATAGAGCGCGGCGATCCGGTCCGACCGCTGCGCCTTCGGCAGGACGACTGCCGCAAGCTGCAGGTTTTCGTGGATGGTCAGCGTCGCGAAGATATTTTCCGTCTGCGGCACGAAGGCGAGGCCTTCGGCGATCTTGCGGTGGGACGCGACGCGGGTGATCTCCCGCTCGCCGAGCAGGACGCTTCCCGAGTGGATCGGCACCACGCCGGCGATTGCCTTGACGAAGGTCGATTTCCCGGCACCATTCGGCCCGAGCAACACCAGAAGCTCGCCCGGCGCCACCGAGAGATCGACGCCGCGCACGATCGGCAGATCGGGTTCGTATCCGGCGACCAGCGCGCGGGTTTCAAGCGCCGGCGCGGTCATGCCGCCGCTCCGAGATAGGCTTCGATCACATCGGGATTGGAGGCGACGTCGGCGGGCGTGCCCTCGGCCAACGGCTTGCCGAGCGCCATGGCGACGACGCGGGTGCAGAGCCGCGACACCATATCCATGTTGTGCTCGATCAGCAGGATCGACTTGCCTTGCGCATTGAGCTCCAGCACGCGCTCCATGATCGTTTCCAGGAGCGCCGGGTTGACGCCGGCAGCCGGTTCGTCAAGCAGGATTGCTTGGGGATCGGCCATCAGGATGCGTGCGAGTTCGAGCAGCTTGCGCTGTCCGCCCGAGAGAACCTTGGCCGGCTGCCCTTCGAGGCCCGACAAGGTGACGAATTCCAGCAGCGCGCGCGCCTTTTCGATCGCCAATCGCTCTTGCTGCCTGACATGACCGAAGCGCAGGAAGTTGGCAAACAGCCGCTCGCCGTCCTGCGCCTGCGCGCCGACGAGCACGTTTTCGAGCACGGTCATCTCGAGAAAGGGCTTCGGGATCTGGAAGGTGCGTCCGACGCCACGGCCAATTCTCTGTTCCGGGCTCTCTTGCGATACCTCGCGGCCGCCAATCCAGATTTCGCCTGCTGTCGGCTTCAGGCTGCCGGCGATCAAATTGAACAGCGTCGTCTTGCCGGCGCCATTGGGGCCGATGAGACCGACCATTTCGCCTTCGCCGAGCCTGAGCGACATGCCGCCGACGGCCATGTTGCCCTGAAACGACTTCACCAGCTCGCGCGCGTCGATCACGGCTCTGGTGGGTTCTGCCGATTTCGGTGGGGCGTCTGGCACTGGCAAAGGCATGGAGAAAAGAAGTCTCTTGATTTGATTGGTGATGTTTGATCAAACTTCACCCCATGGTGAAAAGCAACCGAAAAAAGCAGCGCGCTGTGGAGGAGGCCCGATGGTAGTCCCCTCTGCAGGAGCCCATGCGAGCAAGCCGGCCGATCGCGACGACGCGCTGTCGCCGGTCGGACGCGAAACGCTGCAGGACCGCGTCTACGCGCAGCTGCGCAATTCGCTGATCAACGGCATGTTCGATGCCGGCGACGTGCTGCGCATCGTCGATCTGGCCGAGCGGCTGCAGACCAGCACCATGCCGGTGCGCGAGGCGCTTGGCCGTCTCGTGTCGGAACAGGCGCTGGAATCGTTGCCCAATCGCTCGGTGCGCGTGCCACTGATCACCCGCGAACGTCTCGACGATCTGGCCCGTGCCCGCATCCTGATCGAGGGCCAGATGGTGGCGCTGGCGCTGCCCAATCTGACGGATGACGATTTCGCCGTGCTGAAGCAGATCAATGTCGATTGCGATCTCGCTTTCGAGCAACATGGCAAGGATATCGGCCATGTCACCTCGGCGCTGAACCAGCGGTTCCATTTCCACATCTACCATGCGGCGCGCTCGCAGGTGCTGATCCCGATCGTCGAGAGCCTGTGGCTGCAATCGGGCGCGATCATTCGCAAGGCCGCGCATATTCACGACGAACAGGGCGGACTTGCCGCCACCAATCATCATTGGGCGCTGATCGATGCGCTGGAAAAGCGCGATGTCGAGGCCGCAATGCAATCGCTCTCCAACGACATCAGCCGCTCCTTCGATCTCATCCGCGGGCGGCTGGATGCCGAACCCGGGGGCAATGCGTCGGGAGACCATCATGGCTGAACCAATCGACGACGGCTTCGACCTGTTCGATCTGAGGGTCGATGTGATCATTCCAGAGGGCGGTGCCGTCTATTGCGGCGCCAGGCCCGGCGATCATTTCGAGCTCAAGGGCGAGATGCTGCACCTGCCGGAAGGGCAGGGGATTTCGATCTACTCGCTCTCCTCCGTGCTGCCGCTGCTCGCGGCCAAGCAGCGCCCGACGGATCGTAACGACTGGATGACGACGGACGCCGACATCGCTTGCCCTGACCCCAATTGCTCGACACGGCTGAGGATCACCCGCACGGGTATCCGCCGTTTCAGCCATGCCGCCACCACGGCGGTCCCCTTGAATGACGAATAGGCCGAATATATGCAGCGCATTACCATCGCCCCCGGTTACGAAATCTCCCGCGTCATTCGCGGCGGCTGGCAGCTGGCCGGCGGGCACGGTACGATCGACGGCGATAGCGCCGTCGAGGACATGATCGCATTCGCCGATGCCGGGATCACCACCTTCGACTGCGCCGACATCTATACCGGTGTCGAGGAACTGATCGGCCGTTTCCGCGTCGCCTACAAGAACCTGCGCGGAGAAGAGGCGCTGTCGCGTATCCGCGTCCACACCAAGTTCGTGCCCGATCTCACGGTCCTGCCAAACATCAGCAAGGCTTACGTCGAAGGCGTCATCGATACCTCGCGCAAGCGGCTCAACCTCGATTGCCTCGATCTCGTGCAGTTCCACTGGTGGGCCTATGATATCGAGGGCTGGCTGGAGACGGCGGGGTGGCTGAAGGAGTTGCATGAGGCGGGCAAGATCGGCAAGATCAGCGGCACCAATTTCGACACGGATCACATCGAGGCGATCATCGGCTCCGGCGTGCCCTTCACCTCGCTGCAGCTGCAATATTCGCTGCTCGACCGGCGCCCGGAAACGCGCATGGTGGCGCTTGCTCAGGAGAAGAATTTCGCGCTGCTGTGCTACGGCACCGTGGCCGGCGGCTTCCTCGGCGATCGCTGGCTCGGCCAAAAGGAGCCGGAGCATCCGCTCGAAAACCGCTCGCTGACGAAATACAAGCTGATCATCGACGATTTCGGCGGCTGGGACCTGTTCCAGGCGCTGCTATCGACGCTGCGTGGGATCGCCGACCGGCACGACACCGATATCGCCACCATCGCCAGCGCCGCCATGCTGACGAAGCCAGGCGTCGCGGCCGTCATCGTCGGCGCCCGCAACAGGGATCACCTGAAGTCCAATCTCGCCATCGCCGATATCGCGCTCAGCGAAACGGATAGAGCCGAGATCGATGCGATCCTTGCGCAATCAAAGCCGCTCGACGGCGACGTCTATACGCTGGAGCGGGACAGGGAAGGCCGCCACGGCAGCATCATGAAATACAATCTCAACAAAGGGGAACAAAAATGAGCACGACATTCCTGCTTTCCGCCATGGTCGCTGCCCTTGCAGCGTCCACGGCGCCGACATTCGCCGCCGATTGCGACATCACCGTCGGCCTCGTCATGGAACTCACCGGCCCGGCCGGTGAATATGGCCAAGCGGGCGCGAAGTCCGTCGAGATGGCTTTCCGCGATATCAACGATGCCGGTGGCGTCAATGGCTGCAAGATCGTTGCCGACACGCGCGACAGCCAGAGCCAGGGCAACGTCGCCGTCGATCAGGCGACCCAGCTCGTCAACATCAAGAAGGTGCCGGTCATCATCGGCGGCATCATCTCGTCGGTATCGATCCCGATCCTGACATCGGTGACGGCGCCGGCCGGCGTCGTGCAGGTCTCGCCCGCATCCTCTTCGCCCACACTGACCGAGCTTGGCCGCAGCGGCAAGACCAACGGCGTCTTCTTCCGTACCATCACCTCCGATGCGTTGCAGGGCACGGCGGCCGCTAAGTTCGCGATGGATCAGGGCCTGAAGAAGATCGCGATCATCAACGTCAACAACGACTTCGGCGTCAACATGGTCAAGGAGTTTGCGACCGCTTACCAGAAGCTCGGCGGTACGATCACCTCGACGACGCCTTATAACGAGAAGCAGTCGAGCTACGCGTCCGAAGCCAGCGCCGCCATGGCTGGCGATCCCGACGCGCTCTATCTCGTCAGCACCCCCGTCGATGGCGCAACCATCGCCCGCGCATGGGTTTCCGGCGGCGGCAAGCAGACCTTCCTGTTGAACGACGGCATGAACTCCAAGGACTTCATCGAGAGCGTCGGCGCGCAGTATCTGGAAAACGCCTACGGCACCTCCTCGGGCACCAGCCCGACGGCGTCCACCGAATATTTCAACGGCAACTACGAAGCCTTCTCCGGCGGCATCTCGCCTTCGGCCCCGGCCGCCGACCGCTCCTATGACGCGGGTGCAATCGTGGCGCTGGCGATCGCCAAGGCCGGCAAGGCCGATGCGGCAGCCATCAAGGCAGCCATGCCGGAAGTTGTCGCCGCGGGTGGCACGCCCATCCATGCCGGCAAGGAAGAGTTCGCCAAGGCGCTGCAGCTCATCAAGGAGGGTAAGCCGGTGAAGTATGAAGGTGTCATCGGCCCTGTCAGCTTCGACACGTATGGCGACATCACCGGTCCCTTCCGCCTGTGGAAGATCAGCAATGGCGAGGTGACGACGGTCGGCGAGCTGAGCGCCGAAGAGGTCACCAAAATCAAGACCGCGCAGTAAGAAGCCAAGCGACATGGGAGCTGTGCTCCCATGTCGCACCAGTCTGGTCTGGGCGCATATGTGCCTTGTTGGGTAAGCAATGTCGTTCGCGGATCGCGCCGTGCAAAAACGGTACGATGCATTTGGCAACCAACACGACTGACCGTAGCACATGAAGAAACGTCCGAGCCTTTCGTCGATCTGTTCGATCGCCATCCTGCTCGCCATGACATCCGCGGCATCCGCCGAAGATCTCGAGCATGGGCGGCGGGTGTTCAGGCTGTGCGTTGCCTGTCACACGGTCGATTCCGATCGCAACGGCTTCGGCCCGCATCTGAAGGGTGTCGTCGGTCGTGCGGCGGGAGGCTTGCCCGACTACCGCTATTCCGAAGCGATGAAGACGGCCGGCGCCGGAGGGCTTGTCTGGGATGAGGCGGCGCTCTCGGAATTTCTATCCAGCCCCAAGAAGAAAGTGCCTGGAACGAAGATGAGCTTCGGCGGCCTCTGGACGACGTCGGAGATCACCGACCTGATCGCCTATCTCCGAGCCAATCCCTAGACCCGCCAAATGTCGGTTCGTCACGGCTTGACGTCTTGGCGCCGGATCGCCTAAGTCAGCCTCGATGGTTCCCGAAGGGATGACTTCCGACGGGATTAATAGGGAACACGGTGCGGATGACCCGAATGGGGCCAAGACCGTGGCTGCCCCCGCAACTGTAAGCGGATTGCCTGATGTCCTTGTGGTGTTCGTCTCGAACACCATGCCACTGCGAAGCTCTTCGTGGGAAGGCAGATGTCGGGCGCATATTCGCAAGCCAGGAGACCTGCCGTCAAAACAGTGTCCACCATCCCGGACGGGGTTGTCCGGAGAGGAGCATCATATGATGGTTTTTGACGTCAGCCGCTGGCGCGGTCCCGCTTTATTCCCCTCCGCAAATCTTATGTCCGTGATTCCGCGATAGCTTTCGCCGCCGCATGATTTCAGGCGAGCGCCTTGCTGTTTCGTCCTGCATCATCCGCGGCGGTCCCGGCTTCGAGTTTCACAGCCACGGCCAGTCGGCTGCGGGCTTCAGCCATACATGAGGACCAACATGAACCGCATCATCCTGCGAACCGCGCTGCTTTCGATGGCGACGGCTTGTGCCTTCACCACCTTTCTCCCCGCCGCGCATGCAGCGGCAACGACCTATCCGCTGACGATCACCAATTGCGGCCAGCAGGTGACATTCGACAGCGCGCCGAAGAAGACGGTGTCGATCGGCCAGGGCATGACCGAAATTCTCTACTCGCTCGGCCTCGCCGACAAGATCGTCGGCACGGCGGTCTGGGTCGGGCCGGTGCTGCCCGCCTATGCCGAGGTCAACCAGAAGATCAAGCGGCTGGCCGACAATGATCCGAGTTTCGAATCCGTCGTCGGCCAGGAGCCGGATCTGGTTGCGGCCGAGTTCGAGTGGCATGTCGGCACGCAAGGCTCGGTCGGCAAGCGCGAGCAGTTCGCCGGTCTCGGCATCAAGACCTATGTCTCGCCGGCCGATTGCGTCGCGAAGGTCAACACGGATGGCGGCGACGGTGTGCGCAGCGAGCTCTTCACCATGGAGCTGATATACCAGGAGATCGCCGAACTGGCGGAAATCTACGACATCCAGGATCGCGGCGCGACCCTGATCGCTGACTTGAAGAAGCGCGAAGCGGATGCCGTGGCATCACTTGGCGGGTCGGCGAAGGATCTGCCTGTCGCCTTCTGGTTTTCCAGCAAGGAAGTGCAGGGCGACGCCTTTATCGCCGGCAAGAACAGTGCTCCAGCCTATATTCTGAAAACGCTCGGCGCCCGCAACGTCGTCAGCACCGAGGAAGAGTGGCCGCTGGTCGGCTGGGAAACCATTGCGCAGGCCAATCCCGCCGTCATCGTCATCGCCACCATGGACCGCCGCCGCTATGCAGCCGACGATCCGAAGGTGAAGATCGATTTCCTTGAAAAAGACCCGGTCACCAGCCAGCTCGATGCCGTCAAGAACAGGCACTTCGTCGAGATGGATGCGCAGTCGATGAACCCGACGATCCGCACCATCGATGGCCTGGAACGCCTCGCCGCCGGCATCAAGTCCTTCGGCCTTTCCAAGTGAGGCACGCGTCGATGGCCCGTCAGGGATGGAGAACGCTGGTCGTTCTGTTCGTCCTTGCCGTCGTGGCATTGGGCTTCGTCATCAGTCTCGCCGTGTCCATCGGCGAGATCTCCATTCCTGTCGGCACCACGGCCAAGGCAGTGGCGAACCGCGTGCTTGGCACCGGCTTCGAACTCAGCCGTATCCATGAAGGCATCATCTGGGATTACCGCCTGAGCCGCGCGCTTGTCGCGGCCAGCGCCGGAGCGGCTCTTGCGCTATGCGGCGCTGTGCTGCAGGCGCTGTTGCGCAATCCGCTGGCCGAGCCCTATGTGCTCGGCATCTCGGCCGGCGCGTCAACCGGGGCCGTCGCCGTCATGATCCTCGGCTTCGGCTATGGCGTCCTGACGCTGTCGGCCGGCGCTTTCGTCGGCGCGGTCGCGGCGTTCCTGCTGGTGTCATTGCTCGCGGCAGGCTCCGGCGGCGGCACGGACCGTATCATCCTCGCGGGCGTCGCCGGTTCGCAGCTCTTCAACGCGCTGACATCCTATATCGTCACGACGTCGGCAAATGCCGAGCAGGCGCGCGGTGTCATGTTCTGGCTTCTCGGCAGCCTGTCCGGTGTGCGCTGGCCGGATGTCTATCTTGCCGCTCCCGTGGCCATCGCCGGCTTTCTCGTCTGCATGCTCTATGCCCGTGCGCTCGACGCTTTCACCTTCGGCACCGATGCGGCCGCAGCGCTTGGCATTCCCGTTGCCGGTATCAGGATCGTGCTGCTCACGCTCACGGCCCTTCTTACAGCGACGATGGTCAGCATCGTCGGCTCGATCGGCTTTGTCGGTCTGGTCATTCCGCATGCGGCGCGTTTCGTGGTCGGGCCGGGGCATGGGCGCCTGTTGCCGGCAACGGCGATATCCGGCGCGATCTTCATGGTGGTCGCCGATATCGTCTCGCGCGTCATCATCCCGCAGCAGGTGTTGCCGATCGGCGTCGTCACCGCGCTCTTCGGCGCGCCGGCATTCGCGCTCATTCTCTACAAGGCGAGGCGGCCCGCATGAGCATTTCCATCAGCGATGTGCATTGGGCAACATCAGGCGTTCTTGTCGTCAAGGGTGTGAGCCTTGAGGTTCCTACCGGTCAGACCTTGGGCCTGATCGGGCCGAACGGTTCGGGAAAATCCAGCCTGCTGCGATTGATCGGCGGGTTGCGCAAAGTCAAGAGCGGCGTCATTGCGCTCGGCGATACCGGTATCGACACGCTGGCGCGCCGCGACATTGCCAGGCGTGTTGCCTTTGTCGAGCAGCAGGCCACGACCGAGACGCAGGTGACGGTGACCGAGGTCGTCCGTCTCGGGCGCACGCCACATCGCGGTCCACTGGCGCCGTGGAGCGCCAATGATGAAGAGGCGGTCGAGAACGCGCTGCGGCAGGTGGGCATGGTCGAGAAGGCGCGGCAGCTCTGGCACACGCTGTCGGGTGGCGAGCGCCAGCGGGTGCATATCGCGCGCGCACTGGCGCAGACGCCGACCGAGCTTCTGCTCGACGAGCCGACCAATCACCTCGACATCCAGCATCAGCTCGAAATCCTGTCGCTGGTTGCCAAGCTGCCGATCACCAGCATCGTCGCGCTGCATGATCTGAACCTCGCCGCCATGTTTTGCGACAGGATTGCTGTGCTTAGCCAGGGTCGGCTTGTTGCGGTCGGACCGGCGGACGAGGTATTGACGGAAAGCTTGATCGCCGATGTGTTCGGGGTGCGCGCCCATATCGAGCGCTCGCCGCATCATGGTCGGCAGCATATCCATTTCCTTGGCTGTATTTCTTGAGGTCCGATGTCCATCAGACAAACCAATTTCGATTTGAAGGAAGAGATCAGGGACTATTGGTCCAAGCGCTCGCAGACTTTCGATCTTGCCTTCGGCCACAGGATACCGCGCGGCCCGGAGTTCGATGCCTGGCAGCAGCCGATGCGCGATCATCTGGGGCCGACGCCTTTGCGAGTCCTCGAGCTTGCCTGCGGCACCGGTGAGGTCACGGCGGTGATCCACGATCTCGGCCACGATGTGACCGCGCTGGATTTCTCCGAGGCCATGCTGTCAATCGCCAAGGCCAAGCACGCCGGAAAGGAACGCCTGCGCTTCGTGCTGGCCGATGCGGAAAACCCGATGGAGCCGAATGGTCGCTACGACGCCATCATCTGCCGACATCTGGTGTGGACGCTGACCGATCCCGCAAAGGCATTCGGCGAGTGGCATCGGGTGTTGAAGCCGGGTGGCACGCTGCTGGTCTTCGACGGCGACTGGGCGAAGCCGACAAGGCTCGGCCGCGCCGCGGCATGGCTCATCCGCCGGATCGATCGTTTCTGCGGCGCGGACCGGCATTATGATGGCGCGTTGAGCGAGCGCCATTCGGCGATCATGGCTGAACTCCCCTTCGGCGCCGGGCTGCGGTCGGATGATCTCATCCCACAACTGAAGCAAGCCGGCTTCGTGAGCTTCGAAATCACGTCCCACGGTCCGATCGCCAGGGCGCAGCGGCGTGGCGCCAATCTGCGCAACAAGCTCAGGACGCTGGTCTATCGGCGCTTCATTCTCGTGGCCAAATCCGCCGGCGTCTCGCAAGACTAGGAATAGCTGAATTGCGAATTTTGCAGCGTCTTGCCATCGCAGCATGTTGACGTGATCGGCTAGACGAGGTCATCTGCGCATAACTGCATGGCGCTCATGCTTGCGGTGATCGGCACGGGAGGCCGGATCATCGCCTCGAAAAGGCGAGCGCCGGCAGTCTCAGGGGAGGAATACGCCCGTCAGCCAGCCCGATCGGATCGGGATGGGCTGAGACCCTTGAACGCTAGGACTCCCGGAATGGCATACAGCACGACGATCGAACGAACGCGCTTCGGCTTTCGCGATCTCAAGGACCTCCTCGCAAAAGCGACGCCGGAACGCTCCGGCGACCAGCTCGCCGGCATCGCGGCCAGCGGACCGGTCGAGCGGCTCGCCGCGCAGATGGCGCTCGCCGATCTGCCGCTGAAGGCGTTTCTTGCCGAAGAGGTTATCCCATCGGAGAGCGACGAGATCTCCGCGCTGATCGCGAGGCAGTTCGACGCGCAAGCCTTCGCGCCGATCAGTTCGTTCACCGTGGGCGAGTTTCGTGAGTGGTTGCTGAAACCGGAAACCGATCAGCGGGCACTCGAAGCCATCACCTATGGCATCACGCCGGAGATGCTGGCGGCCGTTTCAAAAATCATGCGGCTGCAGGATCTGATCGCCGTCGCCGCCAAGCGGCAGGTCGTCACGCGCTTTCGCAACACGCTGGGCCTCACCGGCCGCCTGTCGACCCGCAACCAGCCGAACCACCCGACCGACGACAGCCGCGGCATCGCCGCTTCGGCGATCGATGGCCTGTTGATGGGCTCCGGCGACGCGGTCATCGGCGTCAATCCGGCGACTGATAGCGTCGAGGACTATGTGCGGATCGTCTCGCTGCTCGACGAGATCCGCGAGCGCCTCGCCATCCCCACCCAGACCTGCTGTCTCGGCCACGTCACCACGGCCATCCGCGCTGTCGAGGCGCGGGCGCCGGTTGATCTGATGTTCCAGTCGGTTGCGGGATCACAGAAGGCCAATGAAGGCTTCGGCATCGATCTGGCGTTGCTGAAGGAGGCGCAGGATGCCGGGCGATCGCTGAAGCGCGGCATGCCGGGCGCCAATCTGATGTATTTCGAAACCGGGCAGGGGGCAGCGCTCTCGGCTGACGCGCATTTCGGCGTCGACCAGCAGACGATGGAGACCAGGGCCTACGCCGTCGCGCGCGAGTTCGATCCGCTGCTGGTCAACACTGTCGTCGGCTTCATCGGTCCGGAATATCTCTTCAACGGCAAGCAGATCATCCGCGCCGGTATCGAGGACCATTTCTGCGGCAAGCTGCTTGGCCTGCCGATGGGCGTCGACGTTTGCTACACGAACCATGCCGATGCTGACCAGGAAGACATGGACACGCTGTTGACGCTGCTCTGCGCCGCAAACGTTAATTTCGTGATCACCGTCCCCGGTGCCGACGACATCATGCTGAACTACCAGTCGCTGTCCCACCACGACGCCGTGTTCTGCCGCGAGACCCTTGGCCGCCCGCCGGCGCCGGAGTTCGAGACGTGGCTTCGCGATGTCGGATTGACCAACGAAGCCGGGGCACTATCCGGTGCGCCTGTCATGCTGACCGATTACCTGTCGAGGGCCGCTCTTGTCTAAATCCACCGCCACCGAACTCAGAGCCGATTACCAGCCGGCCACCGTCGATCTCACTGAGATGACCGATGCGCGCGTCGCGCTCGGGCGCTTTGGATCCGGCGCCCCGACCAAAGCGCAGCTGGCCTTCCTGCTCGATCATGCGCGGGCCCGCGAAGCGGTGTGGTCGACCGTCGACGAGAACAGGCTGAAGAGCGATCTCAACGCGCTCGGGCTGGATGTCGTCTCGGTGGAGAGCATGGCCGAGGATCGCGGCAGCTACCTGCGCCGGCCGGATCTCGGCCGCAAACTATCGCGCGCTTCGGTCGAGCGTCTCACCGCCATGCCGTCTGAGGCCAAAGGGTGTGATGTCGTCATCACCATTGCCGACGGCCTCTCCTCGAGCGCGGTCGATATCAATGCGGTCGCGCTCGTGCGCGAGCTTTCGGGCCTATTGCGCTTAGCCGGCTTGTCAATCGGCCCGGTCGCCGTCGCGCGGCAGGCGCGGGTGGCGCTTGCCGACGAGGTCGGCGAAATTCTCGGTGCGCGGATCACGATCGTGCTCATCGGCGAGAGGCCCGGTCTCTCGGCGGCCGACAGTCTCGGCGCCTATATTACCTACGAGCCATCCGTCGGCACGCCGGATTCCCGGCGCAACTGCGTCTCGAATATGCGCGAGGGTGGACTGTCGATGGAGCAGGCGGCGAAGACCATCGCCGGTCTCATCGCCGACATGACGAAGACAGGTGTGAGCGGCGTTGGCCTCAAGGAAGCGCTGGTCAGGTTGCCCAGCGCTTCGTAGTCGGCTTCAGCGGATGCCAGCCCGTGCGCGCGGTCGCGTGTCGTTGCGCTCGTGCTCGAAGATCGCGCCGGGAAGCGGCAGCTTGCCGCGAATGATGTCCGAGCCCTTCTCGCCCACCATGATGGTTGGCGCGTTGGTATTGCAGGAGGGAACGCGCGGCATGACGGAGGAATCGCAGACGCGCAGGCCTTCCAGCCCGTGCACCTTGAGATCGAGCCCGACGACCGCGTCTGCGCCCGTACCCATCTTGCAGGTGCCGACGGGGTGATGATCGGTCTTGGCGTTAGCGCAGCCATAGTCGAAGAGCTCGTCGTCGGTCATCACCTTCGGTCCCGGAAGCCGCTCGGCCAGCACGAAAGGCTTCAGCGCCGCCTGCTGCATGATTTCGCGCGCGATCTTCAGGCCTTCGAGCGACATCGTCCGGTCGTGCGGATCGGACCAGTAGTTCGGATCGAT
>Ga0308158_10001109_pt1 | contig 31083 bp, 16 predicted proteins | sample PhyBR2_FD_201038 | JGI IMG/M metagenome (GOLD analysis project Ga0308158, IMG submission 201038) | Phyllosphere microbial communities from UC Gill Tract Community Farm, Albany, California, United States - DLSLB.R2 | ecosystem: Host-associated > Plants > Phyllosphere > Unclassified | place: USA... | reverse complement strand
TAGTGGATGTACGGCTCGTCGGCGATGTCGCCTTCGAGTTTCGGGCCCAGCCATTCGATCAGCTTGGGCGAGAAATAGAAGCCCTTGCCCTTCTCTTTATAGCGGCGCAGGCCGATGACGTTGGCGTAGTCGGTGTTGATCACCAGCTCGCCGTTCTCGAACGAGGCCAGGCGCGAGAAATCGTACTTGCTGGCGTCGCCGTAGGGCGCCATGCCCATGACCTTGAACTCGCCGTCGAGCATCTCGAAACCCAGGAATTCGGTGATCGCGCCGTACAGGCCGCCCAACGAATCCGGATCGAAGAACTCCTTGATCTTGTGGATCTTGCCGTTCTCGCCGTAGCCGAAGAACGTGGTGGCGTACTCGCCCTTGCCGTCGATGCCCAGGATCGCGGTTTTTTCCTGGAAGCCCGAGCAGTGGTAGGCGCTGGAGGCGTGAGCCAGGTGGTGCTCGACCGGTTCGATCTTGATTTTCTTCGCGTCGAAGCCCAACTGCTCCAGACAGAAGACGATCTTGTTGCGGTAGCGCTTGTAGCGGCGGTTGCCCATCAGCAGCGCGTCGAGGGCGCGGTCCGGGGCGTACCAATAGCGTTTGGCGTAATGCCAGCGAGCCTTGCCGAACAGGCTGATGGGGGCGAAGGGAATGGCCACCACGTCAACGTCCGACGGCTTGATGCCGGCCTGTTCCAGGCAGAACTTGGCCGATTCGTAGGGCATGCGGTTCTTTGCATGTTTGTCGCGCACGAAGCGCTCTTCTTCGGCGGCGGCAATCAGCTTGCCGTCGATGTACAGGGCCGCGGAAGGGTCATGGCTAAGGGCGCCGGACAGGCCAAGAATCGTCAATGCCAAGGGTCTAGCCTCTTTGAACGGGTAGATGCGCCCGCGGGCCTTCAAGGCGGCGGGCGGCGAAAGGCGGGGATTATAGCGTAATTGCCTACCGCCCAACACCGGGGCAAGGCTGGCGGCCTACGGCGCTGTCAAGCCGCACCCAGCCAGCCCACGTCCCCTGTGGGAGCGGGCTCTGCCCGCGAAGAGGCCGTCCCTGCCCACACACATTCCAGACAAATCTCCCACAGGAACTTGAATCAACCCCGCGGCACCTGCAGCGAAGCCACCACCGCCTGCGCCTGCTCAATGCAATGCAACGTCACGCCCAGCAAGCTTCGATCCGGCGCATCGTACAACTCGTTCGCCGTCAGCTGAGCGCATTCCAGCAACACCCCCGAGGTGCGCCAGTGCATCCTCCAGCGCGATACCGGCATTCACACTGAACAGCGTAGGTTTATTCGACACACAGGCCCCTACGGGCACACTGCAGGTTCGAATGATTTCCTCAATGCTCGATTTTCTTCTCAATATCAATGGGAACCACGAGCGGTCCTTTTTCTCGCGTTACGACGGTCATCCAGGTTTGCACATCGATCAAGCCTTACGCATTCAATCTCAGGTACAAGCGTTTGAGCATCTGATCGAATAGCTCTTGGTTTCGCCAGCCGCGAAACCTTTGGTACCACTGACCGAAGCGTTCCGGCATATCTCACTACGCAGCAGCTGAAAAGAGCGCCCAGCGCACGCCATCAGCATCAGGTGATCACTCAGGCGGGACCGCCCCCGGCCGTGGGTTCGATGAAAAGTTCAGCAACCACAGCCCAGTCGAAATCCAAGAGCTCGTGAAACGCCTTACCATCACAGGATTGCTTTCCGTAGATGGCTGGAAGCTCTACAAAACTTCAACTCTCAAGGGCGCCGACTAGGTTTTTGGGATTTCGCACAGAGCCCAGAGCCTAACTTCCGTAATAAAAGCTTCAGATGGATAAATAAATTCTACACCTGGACGAAAATTGTAACCCCCATGAAGTGAGCAGCGAAAAATTTTGTTCACCATCGTAGACTTCATATTTAGCGTCGCCGGCGACCTTGCTGGAATCACAGTTTTAAGACTCAAAATCAGGCGAGCATTACTCAAGACAGTAAATGTTACCGTAAAATACTATTCACGCGCCTTTCCAATGAAAAAAACAAATCAGCAGACCTTCGATCGACGTCACAAAGTGCCCACTAGAAACTTAATTGATCACCTGCGCTACCGGAAAATTAGCCTATGCTTCACCATGGCACTTGGCTTCCGCTGGGTACTGCCAACAGGTCGCGTAATAAAATCACCGGAGTTCGATATGAGCACACCAATTTCCACTGTGAGTTTTAATATCTATATCGACAAACCCACTGCTCAGGAAAGTCATGAGCGCCTAGCTGTTGAAGAGCATGGCGATGCCCTATCTCCTGGCGATTTGACACCCTCTGAAAGTGAGACATCCACCCGTACCGCGTCTGCAATGAAAATCAACATCCTCGGTGAGGCAAGATGTCCGGGAGTTCTTAAGATCGAGGCCTGCGATGCAATGCCTGATGAGTTTGAATTCAACTGGTACCTTGATGACCAGTGGGTGGCCAGCGGTGAGTATTTCAGACTCCACGATACTGCTGTCGGACAAATGGTTAGATGCACAATGACTGACGCGTCAACAGGTGTGGAAGTGACCACGGAATCGTACATGGTCGAGAACGCTTTCCAGAATATTTCAGAAGAAGAGAACATAAACAGCTACGCTAGGCAGTTCGGTCAGTATTCGGTCCACTCCCCCTCGCCAGTCGATCGAATCTTGTCGGTGACGGAGGGGGCCTATTGCTGGCTTGCACAGAAAAATAGATTGTTGGTGGGAGGGAAGGCCTCGCACGGGGGAACGCCTCCTGCGTATTTTGCTAACTATTTAAGATGTAATGGGACCACCAAGGTGTTTACAACGGGAACTGATTTTGCTGTGCTGGCCTCTGTTCACGACCATACGCGGTTATTGCTATGGGGAAGTAATGTGCCCGCCTCAATTGCTTATCCACTGACTGATATTCGTGCGGTTTATGCCAATCGGTATGCATTTGCATTCATCTATGATATGCCGCTGGAATCTGGATTTAAAATTGGTGCAGCCGGTCATCCGGGCAACGGCGGAACGATTCCCGATGCGCTGCATTTAAGCTTGTCGAGCAAATCGCCAAAGGCTATCTATGCGACGGACGCGGCGTTTGCAGTGCTCACGGAGCAAGGTCACGTTTTTGCTTGGGGACTAGCCGGCTATGGAGGCGTTATAGACGCCAATGCTCAAGCATTACTGGCCACTATCGAGGTCAGCAAAATTTTCGCCAATACGAGAGCTTTTTGTGCCGTGGGAAAATCAGGAGAATTGGTTACATGGGGAGAACCTTCATTTGGCGGCTCCATCCCCGCTTTGAGTTTGGAGGCTATTCTTGATGATGGAGGGGTCCAGACCATTGTAGCTAGCCACCAAGCTTTTTGTGCGATCACCAAAGGCCGACAGAAAGCCATAAGCTGGGGTGTTGCTGCGCATGGCGGGACGATGACAGCCGCAGCGTCGAGTCTCGCTGCCAGAGGCGGTATTGTACTTTGCAAGGCAGCCAGCTTTGCCTTCTGCATTATTGACCGAAGCGGCCAGGCCGAGGCTTGGGGGAATGCCAGCTACGGAGGTACAACCGTACCGGTTTCCGCAAACTCTGGTATTTATGGTGCCCAAAGCGAGGAAGAGACGGCTGCCGAAGTCACCGATGATGTGCAGTCAGAGATCAGCCGTCTCTTTGACAGCGGTAATGCCCCCCGCCAGGGTATCGCAAGCGTCGAACAAAGCTTTTCGGTTTTCACGTCCACAACAGGCACTATCCGTATCTACGCAAACGACGGCGGCTTTTGCATCCTGAGTCAGTATCCGGACGGTCGTACCCGCAACATTTTGTGCTGGGGGCACCCGACCTACGTGACGCTACCAAACCCTACCAAGCAAATTCTCATGGCAGGTGTGATTGAGCAAGTGTGTTCGTCCAATGGCGCGTTCGCCGCGTTGCTGACTCAGGGTGAGTCGTCAGGCTGTGTAGTTACATGGGGGTCTGCTTCGAACGATGGCGGTAGTATTCCGGCCGCCATATTGCCGGATCTGGAGAAAGATGTTGTCGAAATCTACCCTATAAACAGCATTCCTGGGTCGGCGGCGCCTGTTACCGTTTCAGGCTTCGCATCCCGATGTAAAGGAGAGGCAATGGTCTTTTGGGGCGGTGCAGTGCCGCCGTTAAAATTACTGCCTTAATATCTAAAAAATCCTCCCGCAAGGCAGGATTTTTTAGCTGGGTCGCGGACCTAGCGATGCAGATGGTCCTGGTGACGCTATTCAGCAGACGTTACAGGCTGGAAAGGCGTGACCGGTGGCGGGGTAAAGACATGGTTGTCGACGTTCCCACCCCACAATACGTAGGCCCCGCTGATATGACGAGCCGCAAATGACGGATCCACTCGGACCGGAGTAGGCCGCACCGGAGGCGACCTTTTGATGGAGTACATCTCAATGATACCGCTGCGAAGGAACTGCGCGATTTCAGGCGGCACCTTCGGGATCTCCCCTGCATCGAGTTGTGCCAAGGTAGCGCCCCAAACGAGAACGGCGCCTTCTACATTGCCCTGCGCAACGATGACCCCATAAGCGCCGTTGGTGCAGTACACCGATCGAATCCGGCTTGCCATCAAGGATTGACGAATGTCGTTGCCCATCGCCCCACCGCCGTTGGCCTGCCCCCAGACCCATAAGTCGTTGGTGTATCCGTCTTCGTCCTGGGCCATCATGAAGAAGCTGGAGTCATTGCCGTAGGCGGTCACCACACCATCACCGATTACGATGCGTGAAGACACGGTTTTGAGCTCATTCGAGAAAGCATCGGCTTTTTCCTGCAACTGGTTATCGTCAACAGCGCCTGCAATGCTGTTAATGATCGCCGACTGGAAGTACGACTCGATGCTGTCCTTGACAGAGGGACAAAACGTTGCAGCCACATCCACAACGTGAGAGTCCGAGGCCTTGTTGGTGGGTATGGTTCCGCCGGAGTTGGCAACCCCCCAGGCTTCGGCTTGTCCGGAAGCGTTGATCATCGTGAACGCCCAGGTGGCGGCTTTGCACAATACGATGTTTCCACGAGTCGCCAGCCCCGCTGCGCTGGCGTTCATATTGCCACCCAGCTCAGCGTCGCCCCAACTCACGGCTTTCGCCCGCCCCTTGGTGATCGCGCAGAACGCAGCCCTGGCAGCAATGACGGATTTCACACCGCCCTGATCTAGGATGGTCTCCAGGCGGTCAGCCGGAATGACGCCGCCATTGCCGACATTGCCCCATGTAACGATCTCACCGTCGGCGCCAATGGCACAGAACGCGCTCATGTTCGCGATGATTCTTTTCACCACCATACGATCCAGAAGCGCTTGAGCGCTCGCGCTGATAGTGCCGCCATCTGCAGCATTGCCCCAGGCGTAGACTTTTCCAGCCGTCGTGAGTACTGCGAAGGCCTGGAATGCTGAGTAGATTGCCACGGGCGGGTCTGTCACCAAACGCAGATGAACGCTATCTGGCACTACCCCACCATTGGACACATGACCAATGGCGCCAAGCCATCGGTTCTCCGATGTGAGCGCGTTGTAGATGAAGGCAAAGGCATTCCCGTTGGCAGACACCGAGCGGATGTTACGCAACTTGGAGAGATCGGCGTTGGCCGGGATATCGATACCCCACGCCAGAAGCTGATTCTGTCTACCCAGTGGCACCAGGGCTGCGAAATCGCGCTCGGTAGAAAACAGGACCGTCGCCGGATTATTGATGAGGTAACTCTTGATGGATTCGGGAACCACTGCCCCGTAGTCATTCTGGCCGCGAACATGAACGCTTTGTGTCGGACCATCGATCAAGGAAAAAGCACCACCGGTGGAGACGAATATTCTGTCCGACGGTTCGGGTCTGTAGAAGGAGAAGTTACCGTGTTGCTTCATGAAGCTGTTTTCGTTCTCTTCATCGGTGATGTTCTGAAAACCGGCAATCACCAACTTGGCTGCAGAAGCCACCGTCGCGCCAATTTCACCGGAGACGGCTTCTGGAGTCACGGTGAAGACGATGGACTTGCCCTGATAAGCACTGGTCACAAGCAAGTCAAGGGTAATCGCCGCTACCGCACCGTCAACCAGCCATTGATAATGCGAGTTGCCCTCCGGATTTTCGGAAGCGTTTCGGTACTTGTAGCTGCCGATCAAGGTGCCACCGACTATGGGTTCGCCCAAAATAATGACGTCTTCGGCGACGGGTGCGGCATTGACATCCAAACTATTGTTCATCTCGGACACTCCAAGTTTATCAGTTAGATAGCGGTACAGGCCCCTTGAAAAAGAGGTTTAGATCGTTTGTGTGATCTGGCCTGCCAGTGACTGCAAGTCGAGGTTGTCACTTCCCCAACTTACGACTTTCCGGTCTGCTGTTAGCACCAGGAAATTTGCGCCAACGGCGTAGACAGCTCGAGCGTCGTTAGCGGAGTATTGGCCCGTTGTTACGCCCCATGACACCACCGAGCCATCCGGTCGGCAGGCGGCGAAGGAGCCGTAGCCCGCCGTCAGGGAAACAGCCTGCAGGTTTGGTGGGGGTGTGCCACCTTCGTTGGGCTCGCCCCAAGCCACTACGGAGTTGTTCAGAGTGATGGCGGCGAACGCTGTAGTGCTTCCTGTCACGTACAAAATGTTGGTTACAGGCGCAGGTAACTGACCGCCAAAGCGGGTGTCGCCCCACACAAGTACCCGACCGGTGGCCGTCAGCGCGGCAAAAGCCGCACTGGTGGATGCAAGGCTGATCACTCCAGTGAGTTGGCTCACTAGTTCGGCTGGTATACGCCCACCGTCAGACTCAAGGCCCCAAGCCACCACGCTGCTCTGCGAGGTCACAGCGGCGAAGGCGTTGTTGCTAGCACTCAATCGCTCGCTGCCGCGCGCAGCAATCACATGCATACCGTAGGGCCATTGATCCCCTCCCCAGCAAAAGACTTCACCGTCATTGCGCAGCGCGGCAAAGGCGCTATCAGCTCCAACGATTTGCACAATGTCAAATAGCTGCGGCGCAATCACGGGAGGAACGGTGCCTCCATGCAAGGCATTTCCCCATGTCGTTACTGATCCATTCTGATGCAGCGCGGCAAATGCGGAGCTGGCTGCTGCAACTTGAGCCACGTCCCGAAGACCCGCCGGTGCGCTGCCACCATTGTGCAAGTTGCCCCAGCACGTAACGCTTCCATCGGTATGCAGGCCCGCATAAGCCTGGCTGTTTGCAACCACACAGCGTATACCTGCCAAGTTGGCAGGTGGGGCAATGGCGCCCGCACCCCAGCCGAAAAGAGTGCCTTCATCCTTGACGATGCATCCGCTTCGATAGGCGGAAAAACTGGCATTTCCGGTTGCATTGACCGGGCGTAGCGTAAGGGTTTCGATAGCACCGCCCGTTTTGATCGACCGCACCAGCAACGGCAGTTCTGGATACGTGTCTAAAAAGAATGCGTCTGTAGAGCTCTCGTCAAACCCTTGGTAATGCCACTCGAAGGTGGCTTGGGGATCTGGACTTGCCGCCTGCAGACGGCACGTATTGGCATGATAGAAAGGGCCTGTTTGTGAGCGGGAGCCTATGACGGTCAATGTGGATACCGTCGTTTGACCAACCTGCAGGAGCACTGGCTCTGAAAGATAGGACTGCCCATTTACCTTGACGCTATAGGAAACCTCCAAGTTGCCGTCCCTCAGAAGCGTAGCTAAGCGTTTCTCGAACGAGACGCTGTGTGGCTTGCCTATCTGTGACGGCTGACTGATGAAAATTTGCTGCGCTTCATATACCGTGTTGCCGCTGGCAGTGACCCCTTCCCAGTGCACTGTAATCTCATCACCTATATCCATGAAGTCGTACGCGGACACGATCACTTCCTGATAATCCCCAGTGATTTTGTCCGGGTCCAGTACCGTCCCGGATACTCCAACTACATGTGGCTTAGCCAGTCTTGGAGGGGTGCCAATCACCGTCAGTGTCAGCACGTCTGACTGACGTAGCTCCATGCCTGGGTTACCGCTGTCATCAACATACGCCTCATACAGTACCTGGGCCGTACTACCCGCCAGTGCAGCAGCTTGACGATGGGGTAGCAACACAGTAACGGGTGAATAGGGGTTAGTTGTATGGGTATCAAGCCGAACCTCCATAGCCGGTCCTATCACCGGGCTGCCGCGCCAGATTACGGTCAATGGCGTGTTGGCGATTGGGAAGTGAGGATGTACCAGCACCATGATCCGGACATCGTCCCCGTTGAGCACATCGACATCCAAAATGTAATTCGGTGCCTGGTCTACCAACGGTGGTGGAAAAACGCCAGGCCGCGTCACTGTCACCTGGACGGCGAGGCTATACAGTGACCAATTGTTAACGATGTCACGTACGTCGTAACGAACCGTAAGCTTGCTTCCTGGGTTATCGGCAATGATTGAGGCGGGCACCACAATGGTGATTGGAATGTCCGGATTACTGGCTTGGTCAGCGCTGACGGTTATCTTGATCGGGACACCTGCCCAGTACAGCGTCACGATGTCGCCTTTGCAGAGATTGTCGTAGCGCGGAATAGTGACTAGGAGATCGTTGTTTGGCGTGGGATTGCTAGGTATGCCGCTTGGTAATCTCAACCGCTCATTGATATAGGGAGTCGAAGGATCGGTATCCGGGTTACCGGGTACGGTCTGCTTGACGGGAAAAGGTCCTACATTACGAGATGTGCTGAAGGCACTAGAGGACGGCACTAAGTGGTGATAGTGCAGCACGACCTCCCCCTCGACGGGAAACTCAGCAGGCAGCACATAAAAAGTGACCAGCCCATTCGTTATATCATCTTCCCGCAAGGTGTACGCGGCGATGGCTCGGTCATTCATGTAGAGGTAGAGATTATCATCTTTAAGCATGGAGAGTTGCAGCACCACCTGTACCGCGACGGGGTTCAAAGGGTCATGTAAATCACTTTTGTTAAGGCCGCCGTGGACTAATATGGCCGGCACATACGGGGCGGGCAGCGTAGGGGCGCCTGGATGCCTTGTAGGCTGATCTGGCAGTTCTAAGGCTCGCGCTTCCTGCTGCTGGGCGATTTGCAGTTGCAATGAACACAAATAGTTCTTTAGAGCCGTCATGATAATTGCCTCTTTGCAGGCGTGAGCAATGAATAGTGATAGTCATGAGCATAGGATAGAACGGGGAAAAAACCGGTCGAAAATTTAGTCTTTTAATTAAAACCATAAGAGCGCAAACTCTCTATTCGCCAGCAAATGAATATTATTATTCAAGATGACTTGATGTGTTTTTTCTTTTACGGAAACTAAGTTTTGAGCGGGCTTGCCCCTACCACACCGGACACCAACTCTCCGTCAAACCGATGCTGCCGCCAAGCGCCTAAACCCTCTCGGAACCGATTTTTCAAAGCGCGGAAGGGGTGCTGCTGGTTGTGATACCCGGCTGCTTGATTCATTTCTCCATCAGCAAGTTGTGATCGCGCATAACGTGATAGACCCGTTTCACGCTGATCAGTAGCAGCAACTGGATTTCGTGTTTGCGACGCAACAAACCTCAAACACGACCGTAGCCATAGCTCGGCAACTCGCTGACTCGCTGCTTGATCTCAGCGAATAGCTCCTTGCCTCGCTGTACAACGACCAGTTCATCACCGTATCGTAAATGTCGTAGCGTACGATCAAGCCAACGCCCGGAGTGCTGTCAATGATGCTGGCCGGTACGATGACAGCCAGTGGTGTATCGGGATTCGAAGCTTCGTCGGCGATGATGATCTTGACAATTTGCTTATCGGCCCAATGCAGAATCATCTTGTCGTGTTCGCGAATGTTCACGTAACGCGGGAGGGTCATCGTCAGTGCCCGACCAGGCGGCACGGGGTCCGGAATACCGGTGATGGCCGTCAGTCGTTCGTTGGCGTAGGCAGTGGACGGGTCCGGATCGGGATCGCCCGGCACTGTCTGCTTGACCAGAAAGGGGCCTACGCTTTGCGACACGCTGAACGAGGTGGAAGGCGGGACGCTGTGATGATAGTGCAGCGTCACCTGACCCTCCTGAGGGAACACGGAAGGCATCAGGTAAAAGGTGACGATGCCGCTTTCCAGGTGCTCGGGGCGCAGGGTCTCGACGGCCACGGCGTCATCGCCCAGGTACAGGGTGAGGTCGTCGTTTTCCTGCATGGTGAGTTGCAGCACCACTTGCACCGCCACCGGTACGCTGGGGTCGTGCAAGTCGTTCTTGTTCAGACCGTTGTGCACCAGCAGCGCCGGGACCTGCGGGGCAGGCAGGGTAGGTGTGCCGGGGTGGTGGGGCGCGGCACCGAAAGCGCTGAAGGCGGGAGACTGGCTCTGGCTGATTTGCAGTTGCAGCAAACGTAGAGTGGTGTTGAGCGTAGTCATGGCAGGACTCTTGTGAGCGTTAAGTCGGGAGTGACTGCTATGACGTTAGAAGAACAATCAGGGATTAACCGGTCGAAAATACAGGCGTTTATTAGAGCAACCAAAGGTGTAGTATTGACGATAGCGAAACAGTGAATACTATTTTTCGAGCGCACGCCTTATATCAATTCTTATACACCCCGGGCGTCAATTGTATTTTTTGCCTGGCATCCGGTTTGGGGGTAAGTAGCAATGACCACTCACCCCTGCCCGGGTCAACCCTACACGCTGTTCAGGTCATCCTTAGAAATTATAACGGGCGCCAAGGCTAATACCCCAAGGCTGCTCCAGGTTCTGGCCTTTGACATAGTCGAAGTCCGCATGCAATTGCAGTCGTTCCGACACCTGAACCGCAGTCCCCACGCCCAATTCTGCACGGGCACCCGACAAATCGTTGGTGAAACGATTGCCATTGACCTTCACTTCGTTGTTGTTGGCGAATTCCTGGGCGATGGCGACTTTGCCGTAGTAATCGAAATAGCCAAGGTTGGCCAACTTTCGCGTCTGACCGATGTGCGTGCCGATCTTGCCCAGCAGCGAATCGGCCTTGTTGCTGCGCGCCTGCATGCCGTTATCCAGTTCGTACTGCTCACCTTGTACCTGCAGCATCGAAAACTGTGCGAAAGGGGTGACGAACACGCCATTGTCCAGATCGACGCGCTTGCCTGCCTCCACGGAAACGCCCAGACCCTGGTTGTTGTAATCGCCACGGGAACGCTGGCCATCGCTCATGCGTACGTCGGATTTGTTCTGAAAGCGGTTGAGCTTCATCAAGGCATCGACGTAGTAACCATCATCGGCAAGCCAAGTGCCGTACAGGCCAACATAGTAACTGTCGACACTGCCCGTGGTACCGCCCGCCAGATCCAGGTCGGAGCGGCTGTAGCCGCCCATCACGCCTACCAGCATCTTGCCGTCGCTGACTGGCAGCGCACCATCGGCGCCCACGCTCAAACCTTGCTGGCGCTGCTGGTAGCCCACTCTGCCTCCGGCGGAGACGTTATAGCGGTTGCCGTAAGTGCGGCTCCACACCCCGCTTTCGCCAGTGCCCATGCGCAGTTCACCCATGCGTGAGCGCAGCGTCGAGGATTCGCCGTACCACACGGTGGGCGCTGCGCTGAACAAACCGAGCACTGATCGAGTACCAGGCGTAACGACCTCGCCGGGACGTTGCACCAGAAACCAGTCATTGCCTTGTCGTTGCAAATCGTAGACGAAGGTGCCCAGGTCCACCTGACCACCCAAGACGGCGAATTGCGCGTCACCACTGCCTGTCTTGACCACTTCAAGTGGGCTTTGGCCCTTGCCGACATCGGTACCCGTATTCTGAATCGCCAGTTGGTGATTGCCACTGGCGTTGCCGCTGACCACGACCTTGTCACCGATACCGGCGGCCAGGTCCGTGCCCAGGCCGAAGGTGCCGCTGCCATTCAAGGTGTCGAGGTCGAGCTGATGAAAGCTGCCATTGGCGCCGCCCAGGTCCACCCGACCGTTGCTCAGGGTCAGGTCTTGCACATTGGCGTTTGCGGTGAGCGTCCACGAGGCGTTTTCAATGGCCAGTGTCTGCACACCCGACATGGTGCCGTTCAAACTTGCTCCGTTGGTCAGGCTCACGGCCGTGCGCGCGGTGTCGGCGACTACGATGTCGCCACTCAAACGGCTGTTGCTGACAGTGAAATCAACGTTGGCATTCTTGGCCACTTCGAGGATGACCCCATTGCCACCCGTGAGGGTACCGCCGTTGCTGACGGTAATGTTGGCCTGGCTGGGGCGGTTGTCGAAGAAGGACTCCACTTTGATGGCGCTAGCGCCTTTACCTTCGATGTGGGCGTTGTCCACCACCAGGCTGTTGCGCCAGGACGCGGGGTCCTCATGGCGATTGGAACTGATGGCCACGCCATACCTGTCACCGACGATCTGGCTCTTCTGGACGACCTCCGCCTTGCCATTGACCAAGGCGATACCCACGCCGCCATCCATGTTGCCGTTACCGCCGTTGTCGGCGCCGTATACCTGGGTGTTAGCCAGTAAAACGGAGCCTTTGAGCGGTACATTGACCCCACGACCAATGCTGGAGATACGGCTGTCATAAACCTGCGCGACGCTGCCGTCGGTGACGTTCAAGGCCGTGCGAGTACCGCCGTCCAAAGTGCTGTTGCGGATGAGTGCCGTAGAGTTGCTCAGATACATTTCCTGATCCTGACCCATCGACGCGCCTTCCATGAAGAGGTTCGCGTTGAAGCTACGAACCTCCTGCACCTGACCTCCCGGGAGCACGTTGAGTGTGGCGCCGTTCTCGATCAGCCAAGAGTGATGGCCACTGGCGGGGCCGACGTCGGCGGATGCATCGGGACCGCTGAGGTATTGCGGTGTGGCAAGCGTATGGCTGGGTAACAATAGAACAGTCAAAAGAGCGGGCGGCACTGCTTTTCGGGAAAAACACGGGTTCATGCAAGGGATCTCGGACATTGTGATCATGCTGGGCGCAATGCCTTGGCATTCGGGATCGACTATCCTAGGTTCTCTGCTGAATATTTTACGTAGGACGAGTCCCGCTTAATTGTAAGAATCGTCCTAGTATCCTCCGTATTCGAATGTATCTCACCACGCGTACCGTACGCCCAGACTTCCCCCCCAAGGCTGCTCGATATTTTTACCGTTGCTGTAATCGAAGTCGGCGTGCACTTGGAATGCCTCTGTAAGTTGGGCGGAAATTCCGGCGCCCAATTCACCACGGCTGCCCGACAAATCATTGTTGAATGAATAGGTGTCGTTGATTTTTACCCGGTTCGACTTGGCGAACTCATGGGCCGCCGCAATTTTTATATAGGGCTGTACGCTCCCGCCACCGGGCAATGCGAACTGCCGTCCGACATGACTGCCCACTTTCCCCAGCAACGAGTCGGCATGATTGCCACGCGCTTGCATCCCATTGTCGAGGTCGTACTGTTCACCCTGGACCCGCAGGGCAGATACTTGTGCATAGGGCTCTACAAACCAGCCATCGGCCAGCTTGATATGCTTGCCGACTTCGACCGAGCCGCCCACCCCGTAGGTATCGTAGTCGCCGCCTGTGCGCTGGCCATCGCTCATCCGAACGTCTGATGCGTTCTGGAAGCGGTTGGCCTTGATCAATGCATCCACGTAATAACCCGATTCACTGAGCCAAGTGGTATAGATGCCCAGAGAGTAGCTGTCTACATGGCCGTTGGTGCCAGCGGCCATGTCCAGGTCGGAGCGACTGTAGCCTCCCATTACCCCCAGCATCCATTGGCCATTGGCCGCCGGTAGCGGAGTGTCCACACCAAAACTCAGCCCCCGCTGACGTTGCCGGTAGGCAACCCCGCCTGCGGCGGATAGATCAGACCTGCCGCCGAAGGCGCGCAGCCACGGCCCGCTAATGCTGCGTCCTGTGCGCAGATCTCCCATGCGACTGAGCAAGGTAGTGGTTTCTCCGTACCACACCGTAGGCGCCGCATTGAATAGACCCAGCACTGCCCGGGCGCTGGGGCTGACAATCGGACCACCAGGTTCACCTGGCTCACCTGGCGCCTCCGGTTCACCTGGCACTTCGGGTTCGCCGGGCCCGCCCGGCACCTCCGGTTCCCCTGGCCCGCCAGGCTGCTCGGGCTCACCTGGCACCTCCGGTTCCCCTGGACCAGCTGGCTCCCCAGGTTCACCGGGTACCTCTGGCTCGCCGGGCCCGCCTGGCTCCTCGGGCTTACCTGGCTCCCCAACGGTGCTTCGCACCAGCGCCCAGTCATTTCCCTGATGGGCCAGTTCGTATACAAAGGTGCCCGCATCCACCTGCCCACCTGCCACCGCAAAAGTCGCCGCCCCACCGCCCGTTTCAACTACAACCAGTCCGGTATTGCTTGCCTGTGGCTCGGCCCCACTGTTGGCGATTTGCAAACTATGACTGCCCTCAGCCTGGCCGGTCACGACCAACAAATCACCTTGGCCACTGGCGATATCGGTGTTGAGCCCGAAAGTACCTGCGCCAGTCAGGCTATCCATGGTCAAGGTACGGAAGGCGCCACCAGTACCTGCAAGATTCAGTCGACTGGCGTTGATGGACAGTCCGCCGACCCGGGAGCTCCCCGTCATGTTCCATAAAGAGCCGCCATCGAGTGTCACCTGGTTGGCTCCGATGACTTGGCCAGTCAGAGTAGAGGCATTGCTCAGGTCCAATCGGGTAGTTGTCCCGGTAGCGCTGACATTGCCTTGCATAGTGCTGCCATCGAGCGACAGGATGGTATTGGTAGGATTACTGGCATTCAGCGAGCCTTGCAGCGCCGCGCCATTACGAAAGGCAAGCACCGTTTCGGATTGCTCTTGCAGGTTGATATCGCCGCTTAGCGTGCTGTTGTCCACCCCCAGTTGCAGCGCTGCCAAGGCTGCAATCGCACTGTTGCCCGTCAGGCGGCTGCCGTTGTTCAAGGCTAAGTTCGCCGCCGCTCCACTGGCAGCATTGATACCGCCCTGCACTGTACTTGCGTCGACTTCCACCGTCGCGGTGGTGCCAGCGGCCAGGTCCATGGCAATGCCGTTGCCCCCTGACAATGTCGATCCATTGCGCACTAGCAACTGCGCCACCGGCAGCTCGGCACCACGCAAGGGTACCAGCGCAATCCCGCTGCCAAACTGTGATTGCACGCTGGAATTGTCAACGATCAAGGTCGATACATGGCCATCGTCACCTGGGGTAAAGCGGTCGCCACTGAACACAGCGCCATTACTCGAACCCACCACCTGCGAACCCTCGGCCAAGGTCACTGTACCTCCCAGCATGACAATCCCAGCGCCATCGACAAGTGGCACGGAACCGCCAAGGCCCACCACCGTGACTTGAGTATTGCGCGCAATCACCTCGCCGCCAGCCAGCAGGTTCAAGCCTCGCTGAACCGCCGTGACCTGGCTGTTGAGCAATGAGAGCACTGAGCCACGTCGGACCGTGGCACCACTATCGGCCGTATTGAGCAGCGAGCTGTCTACCACCGTGGCCAGCGCCCCTTGGTCCAATTCCAGCACCCGTCCAGTGTTCGCTATCGACGAGGCCCCGTTCAAGTTGACCGTAGAGGCCTCGGCGAAGATCTCCTGGCTTTGTGCTCCGGGGTTCAACGTCAAGGTAGCCGCCTGACTGAGGTTCCAGAAGGTCGGCACATCCCCCGGATTGACAGTGGCAGTGGCGGGCCCCACCAACGTGGCAGCCTGGGCGCCGATCACCGTCTGACTCAACAGTGCGGCGGTGACGGCGTAGAGAGCAGTGAGCTGAACGGAATTCGGCAGATTCATGGCGCGGCCCCAGAACTGGCAAGAGGAATGAAGTCGTATGGAATTCAATAAAGTTCATCGCCCTTAAAAAGTCCATGTAATAAACCATTCATTTCAAAGCGCCGCGAAAGTATCTTTTCAAAACAAGCTTACTGAAGCTGCCATCAAGGCGGTGACACTGATGTCAATAGACTTTCATGCTGACCATCCATGAATTAATCAGTACAGCGAATTGCCGCCGATCAGAAATCATTTGTTGAGCGTTTGTAATTCTTAATTGGAGTGCTAGCGTTGTTCAAGCAACGCCCCTACTAACTAAGCACATTGCTGGATCGCGGATAGTTCGAAGCGCGTGCCCCTGTGTGGGTAATGGAAATATTTTTACGCCGGACTGTTTTTTATCCCCCCGTTCAGTATCAGGAGAATGCACATGACTGTTCAAAAAAGCTTGCCTCCCTCCGGTCGCCGCGTATCTTACAGCCCAACAACGCGTGTTGCGCCTTATCTTGCGGCAGAATTTGTCGATAAAATCGTCCCGCCAGGTCCGGGCTATCCGAACAATATTCTAAAAACCACCGCGCTGCCGGCTACGGTCAAGGTGAGCGTGCCTTGGGACGATGATTTCTATGAGGACGATATCATCATACTCGAGTGGGATGGCGGTCGAGTCACTTCATCCAGTTACACCATCACCGCACAGGACGAGTTAGACAAAAGAGCGCTGATTCTGGACTTGCCATTGACTACCACGGATGACTATGACCAGACGCCGCATCAATTGCGTTACATCATCGACTGGTCTGACGCCGGCGCCGACAGCTTCGGAGAGAATCAGGACTCATGGGTCGACACCACTGCACCGGGTTCTCCTGTGCTGGGCCGTTTGACTTTTCCTAGTGTGTCGCCGGGCGACCCGCTGGTTATTACGCTGGATTCGCTCGACGCCAGCGATAACCTGATTGGCCTGGTCCCCAGCTACAATGGGGAATGGCAAGGTGATCTGATTGAGGTCTACATCGAGACCGCCGGGGTCAAGACCTGGCTGACCCCAGGCACGCGTCTCCCCGCCGGCCCTATCGGCATTCAGCCGCCATCCGTTGCTTTTTCCCTGGCTGCTCTGGAAGCGGCGGGGGATCAGGACGTGCACTTGCTTGGCTACCGCGTCACTGACCTGGCCGGCAACGTTTCCGCGCTGTCACAAGAGGTTGCCGCACGTTTCGTACTGAACGATATACCTATGAACGTGCCAGCGCCGAAAGTCCCTCTGTTTGACGATGACGGCATCGTCGATGAGGCCGATGCGCGTGTACTCATAGCCGAGATCCCTCCGATTACCCCAGTGCATGTGAATGATGAAATCGTACTTCGGTGGGGTACTCAAGTGGTCGCCAGCGATTTCGTCACCAACACCGCGGCGGACCCTTTGCTCAGGTTGCCGATTCCCTATAGCGCCGTCCTCAATGGCGGGGGGGCAGGCAGCCCAACGCGCTATACCACCGTTGCCGAGTACGATGTAGTACGTGGCGGCGTCTACCTGACCACTTCACTGAAACTGATAAACGTGTTCGTGGACGTGACGCTGCCTGGTGGCCCGGATCCAGACCCTACCGACCCTGCGCACGGTGCATTGCCGAAGGCCAGCGTGCTGAGCACCGCCTCCGGCGCCGTAGTCAACGTCATCTCGGCGCTTCAATACACCCAGCCGGCCAACGTCACAGTGCCTTGGCCTACCGCAGAGGATTTCGCAGTTGGCGACCTCGTCACGGTATTCTGGAAAGGCGTTGCGGTCACCACACTACCTCGCGCTGTTACCCAAGCTGAGTTCACCAGCAAAACGCTGCAGCCTTTTCCATTGACTCCAGCGCAAATCGCCACGGGTGGCGCGGGACAGGTTCCACTGTCCTACACCGTGACCCGCCGGATCGGGTCAGGCAACGGCTATCCCCCTGTCGAAAATACCAGCCGTTCTGAGGAGCAGATCGTGCAGGTGACTTCACCCAGCGAGCTTCCGGGGGGCGGCGGCAGCTTACCGATTGGTGCATTTCAGGACCTTAACTCATCCGGATACATCGACCGCTGCAATTCGGAGAGAGGCATGGTGTATCGCGTGCCGCTCACTTATGCAAACGCAGCCGTTGGCGATCTGATCACGATCACTTTTCGCGGTCTGGAGGGGACCACTGGCACTACCGAGCTTCCTGGAACCAGGTACGAGGTGAGGGACGATGTGGGTAGCACGGAACTTGCGCAGGGATTTGTTGAATTCCGGATTTTGGCCAGGTACCTGGCGCCCGATCTGTATCCATTGCGTCGCAATAGAGCGGAGGTGAGTCATACCGCCAGGAATGTCCACGGAGAGGGCAGCACCAACCCCCCCAGTTACACCCCGGTAACCATGGTTGGGCAAGTGTGCCCAGTGCCATGACAGCAATGCTGGCGGCACGCTCATTTTGAGCCACGGCTGCGTATTCGGCTTGATTGCAATTCACAGCCAGGTTACCCCCCATAGGGGGTGTAACTTGGCTTTTTTGCTTTGTAATCTATATAACGATTCTGATATCAGCGAGCCCGGCGTTGATCTGAGGCCTGTCTGAAAGTGTGGGATAAACCCGTACTTGATTGGGGATGGCGTGGGGCCTCTGACGTGGCTCGCGCCGCTGCTACAGGGGCTGAGCAGTCAGCGCGTCGACGTCCAGGAGTGCAGGTTCCCCACCTCCACCTCAACCTTGCTGGCAAACGGGAAGTAATGCTCTACACAGGCGTCCAGTTGTCGCTCGTAGGCTTGCGAGCTGATGCCCAGGGATTGCTTGAGGTCGGCGCGCAGCAGCAGGTCGTAGTAGTCCGGGCGCGTTTCGCGCAGGACGTCGTCGAGCAGTTGCGGGCCGGTCATCTCGAACGTGTCCTTGACGTAGCGCCAGAAGGTCAGGGTTTCGCTGGCACTGGCACCCTTTTTCAGGGTGGGCCGTGGCTTGGCGTAGAACTCGGGCCTGGCCTTGAATCGGATCTGCATGGCACGGGTGACGGCCTTGAGCACCGGATTGTCGGGATGGCTGGCGAAGACATGACCGTTGTACCCGCTGTAGGGCACGTCGGCCAGCACCACCGCGTCGTCGAGCAGCACATCCTCGGGGCCTGCACGCAGTTGCAGGTGGGCATGGGCGGTGGTGAAGGCGTTGTCCACGTCCATGTACACCCCGCCGTGAGCATCGATCAACGGGTAGCGCAACACGTCGCTGGCAGCGGCGTAGTTCTTCGCCTGCCCCGTGCGGCAGGCGCGGTACTGAGGGCCGCTGTCGCCCGCCAGCAGGGTTTTGAAAAAGTCCTGATCGGCCAGGGGTTCGATCTCCACCTCAGGCTTGTCGGCCAAAATGCCCTTGAGCTTGGTCAGCAGAGCGTCGCTTTCCAGATCCACGTGCAGGACTGTGCGCCAGCCTTTCATCAACGTGGCGTTGCCGACGAGGTTGTCGAGCAGGGCCTGACCAGGCAGCTCATGGCCCACCCAGATGTAATGCAGCACCTGCGCAATGGCCGGCGCGCTGACGGGCGGTGCGGGCAGTGGTGGCAGGACGATGCTCTTGGTAGCGCGCGCGACCGGTGCGTCAGCCACAGCGCCTTGCCATTGCAGGCGGTCGCCGCTGCGCCATTCGCCTTCGGCGCTCTGCCACAGGTAAGCGTTGTTGCCCAAGTGGTTGAGACGCCAGGTCTGTTCGTCGGCGTCGTACATGGCCAACAGCGATCCCCGGCCAGAGATGCGGACCATGTAGCGATCGAGGACCTTTTCCACACCGTCCAGTGGCACCGTCACACGAATCGCCGCAGCCAAAGGCGGTACGCGGACGTCGCTGGCCAGCTCGGTACGCGGTACATCCCATGCGATCGCGTCCTGGGGTTCGACCACCGAGTCCAGGGTGATGGGCTCACCTGGATGCCAGGCCCCCTTGGCGTCCACCGTCAGCGGGATGCAGGCGTCGATGGCATAGGGGTTGAGCGGGTCGACCACTGCCCATTGCTTGAGCGCGACCATGTAGCGCACGCGGTACAGCACATTCTGTACCTGGGCATAGATCTGATTGCCCTGACGCACGTAGAGCCCGGCCATGAGGCCGTGAGTCTGGACGTGCAGATCGCGGCCGCGTACCACGGCCGGTCGCCATTCGAGCAGGCGGTTGGCGTCGGCCCCATGGCTGGGCGAAGGCGAATCGCTGGAAGTGGAAGCGCTGGAAAGATCATCGTCGCTGCCCAGATACAGCGGCTCGAAATCGTCGCTACCACTGCCGCCGCTGCCGCTGGCCCCTTCACCGGTTTCCTCGACCACACTGCCCCAGGCACCTTCGCCATCGGCCTCCACGTCTATTTGCACACCGACCTCCTCATAGTCACCGATGGTCGTGAGGTCGCCCAGCAAGGGCAGCGTGAGAAACACATTCAAGGCCTGCAGCACTGCACCACGAATCGCCTCGGAACGCTCGCGCTCGTTCACCGCGTTGATGGCCTTGTCGGCATACAACCCCACCGCGCCCAAGCCGGCTGCGATGGAAAGCGCCGCAATGGGCCAGCCCATCATGCTGAAAATGCCATACAACTTGAACGAGGCTTCCAGATAACCTAGCCACATGCCCTTGCTGATCAGGTTGTTGGAAATCAACAGGTAGCTGGCGTCGTTCTCCATGTCGGTTTTCAAATGGTCGGTAAGGAAGGTGAAGGCATAACCATCCAGTGTCTGTTGCTGCGCGTTGAGCCGGGTCTTGCGCTGGTTCCAGGGTGTGCCGGCGATGTCGCGCAGATGCCCTTGCAGGGTATTCCATTGGCCGTGTCTGTCGTGTTCGGGCCGCACAAACTGCAGGCCGAAACGGTGGCGGCCTTCTTCGGTGGTCAAATACCCCTGCACCCACTCGTACATTTCTTGAGCATTGGCGAAGGCGACGAAGGCTGGATCCTGCATGGCGCAATAGATGATTTCCCGGCCCGCCGCCGTGCGAAAGCGCAACATGGTGTGGCTGACGATGCCCTCGATATCGAAGCTGTGCATCTTGGTGGTGGACCACATCGCCACAGCACCCATGAGTTTTTCCGGCCGGAAAGGCGTGCTGGAATCATTCACCACTGCGGCATACACCTCGATGAAGTCCTCGATGCGCAACAGGCCCTTCTGGCAGTTGAGGGTGGCGTTGCACAACATGCTGAGCTTGGACACCATGCAGTACAGGGCATGATTGTTGATCCAGAAGCCACGCAACCTGGAAGCGTAATAGGCGGCGAAGTCGATACGCCAGAAGTACGCATGCACCTGGCGCGGGTCCAGGCGGATTTCATTCTGTTCATTGAAGACGTGGGCCGACTGATCGACACGGTAGAACCCGCCCATCTGCGCCAGCAGGTCGCTGTTACGCTGCTGATCCAGATCGAAGCGGCGCATGACCAGTTCAACCAGGTTCATCGACTGCTTGGGCGGGCCATAATGCTCCCAGCCGGTGTAGGTGCGCGCACTGCTATTGGCCGAATCGAACCAGTGCCAGTGCACCTGGTAAGGGTCCAGACCGAACAGCCCTGCCCTGGCCAGCACCTGACGAGCGATCTGCAGCGCGGCACGTTCGATGTCAGGGTACTGCTGCATCAGCTCGGCGATCTTGTTTTCCCAAAAGAGGATGTTCGAAACGATCGGATCGGGCTGGACGGTGTTGTTGTCGGTGATGGTCGTTGAGGTTGCAGCGCTGGATGTTGGCTCGTTCATGGTCTTGCCTCGCACATTCGGGAGGCCCAGCTTAAGCAACCGTGCGAGCCGGACTGCCTACATGGTTGGCACCCGCTGTGGGTATGAGGCCAACGCATGAACCGACGCGCCGGGCTGTCGAAGGCGCGAGCCGCAGCGATGCTCCCGCCTGCCGGCGCCCCAGCTCTGCGGGTCGGCTGCGAGAATCACGCTGAGCAGCGCCTTGCCCGTTACCACGCCTTCGGGATAGCGCTTGTAGAGTTCCACGCCGATGTTGATCGCCAGGCGATCGGCAGGGGTGCGCCAGTGGCGCAAGGTACGGCGCTGCTCCAGGGACGTGTGCTCATCGATGCCGTCGACCAGTACGCCGGGCCGAAACCCCGCCGCCATGCCCAGGTAGCCGTAGTGAATACCGGCCCACAGACCCACGTGGTAGAGGTAGCGGCCTTGCTTGTGCCAGGAAGAGTCCTGCAGCTGCGCGACCTTGGCGCGGTAATTCCATTCGCGGTTGTCGTCCATCTGCTCGACCCACAGGGCCACGGCTTCGTCCTTGCAGGCCTTGGCCACTACCCGAGGGTCGCGCGCCCACCAGCGCGCATGCCAGGGCAGCGCCTTGTAGGTGAGCATGCCCCGGCTGGCATCGTAGCGATTGAGCTGGCCGATCCTGGCGATGGTCGGGTGGCGAACGTTGCCGTTGATCTCGCTCGCCAGGTAGGTGGTGATCGACAGCAGCTGGTCTGGATGGCCGCAGTTCAACGCCGTGTCCGGCCGCGGCAAGACCGATGGCCGGGGTTTGACCTGGCGCACGGACTCGTACTGGGTGCTGAACGAGGACGGGATCAGCAGCGCATTGCACTGGCAGCTGCTGGTACTGTCGAGGCTGCCCGCAACGCGCCGGCCGTTGCTCTTGAGCTGATCCACACCGCCGACGATGTGAAACTCGCCCGTGCTTTTGCCGCACGACACGCGATCGCCTTCGCGCGAGCGCGGGACGCCAAGCAGCGTAACGCCACGCTCGCCGCCCAGCACCGTGCCGCCGCACGAGGTCTTGTCACCCAGCCGAATGAAGTACCCCAGTCTCATGTCTACCCCTCCCTGCTCCGCCGCTGGCCCGCAAGGGGCCGCCAAGCGACAGGAGTCTCCGGGAGTACCGGAAGTACGTCTGTAGGATTAATCCTATACGAACGCAGGAAGTGTCCTGATTTGCGGATGCAAGGTACGCCTGACGGCCGAGCCTCAGCGCGTGGACTTCCAGGAATGGAGATTGCCCACGACGATTTCCGCGCGGTTGGCGAAAGGAAAGTAGTGCTCCACTCGCGCCAGCAGGCGCAGCTCGTATTCCTCGCTGCTGATGCCCAGCGAACGACGCAGGTCGGCGCGCAGGGCCAGGTCGTAGTAGTCGGGGCGGGTTTCGCGCAGGACGTCGTCGAGCACCTGCGGACCGGTCATCTCGAAGGTGTCCTTGATGTAGGCCCAGAAGATTTTCGTTTCCACGGCGCTGGGCGTCTTGCTCAGGGTCGGCCGTGGCTGAGCGTAGAACTGCGGGCGAGCCTTGAAGCGGCGCTGAATGGACCGGCTCACGGCCTTGAGCACCGGATTGCCGGGATGGCTGCCCAGGACGTGGCTGTTGTAGCCACTGTATGGCACGTCGGCGTGAGTGACGGCATCGTCCAGCAACAGATCGTTCGGCCCGGCAGGCAGATCGATGTCATGGGTCGCCGCCTTGAAGGTGTTGTCGACGTCGGTGTAGATACCGCCGTAGGTGTCCAGCAACGGGTAGCGCAGCAGGTCGCTGGCGGCAGCATAGTTCTTCGCCGGGCCGGTGCGCAGCGCCCGGTACTGAGGGCCACTGGGGCCTGCGCAAAGCGTCTTGAAGAAGTCCTGCTCGGCCAGCGCTCTGACTTCGAACTCATCCTTGCCGGCGAACTGGCGGGTCAGTTGATGCAGGAGCCTGGGCGTGTCCATGTCGGTGTGGATGATGACGCGATAGCCTTTCATGCGGGCGGCGTTGACCAGCAGGTTGTCCAGCAGCGCCTGGCTGGGCATTTCATGGCCCAGCCAGAGGTAGTGCAGGAGTTTGGGGATCGGCGTGGCCTGGGTCACCGGCGCGGGCAAGGGTGGCAGGGTGACGGTTTTCACGTCATGGGGCGCGGGGGCGTGTGCGGCCGCCTCCAGCCACTGACCGCGCTCGCCGCTGTGCCAGGCACCCTCGGGCGTGCGCCATAGATAGGCGGTATTGCCCAGGTGGTTGGCCCGCCAGGTCTTCTCGCCGGCATCGTACATGGCCAGCAGAGGACCTCGCTCCACCGTGCGGACCATGTAGCGGTCCATGACCTTCTCGACGCCATCCAGGGGTACGTCGACGGTGATGGGCGCTGCGGGGGGTTGCAGGCCGATGTCGCCGTCCAGCGGCGCGCCGCTCCAATCCCACGGCTGCTGTAACGGCGCGTCGATGCTCGCAGTGACTCGCTGGGCCGGTTGCCAGACGCCTTTGGCATCCAGCGAGATGGGGATGTAGCTGTTCAGCGCGTAGGGGTTGAACGGATCCACCACTGCCCACTGCTTGATCTGGCTCACAAAGCGCACGCGGTACAGTGCGTTGTCGATCGGTGCGAAGGTCTCCAGGCCTGCGCGCACGCACAGGCCTGCGAACCGCCCCGTGCGGTGCAGGGTGAAATCGTTGGCCCGCAACAGCGCCGGGCGCCACGCCGCCAGGTCGTGGGCGCTGCGACGCGACAGGGCTGCCGGGGTATCACCCTGCCCGCTGGTCGAGGCGACCGAGGAGGACGTATCCGAGTCGTCGTCGGACGAAGTCGGCGTGTCGTCTTCGCGGGCTTCGCCACTGGGCGGCGGCAGCTCGGCTTTGGCATCCAGATCATCCGTCGACTCGATTTCCAGCTGTGCATAGTCGCCCAGCGAACTGGCATCGCCGAGCAGCGGCAGGGTCAGCATGACGTTGAAGGCTTGAAGTACCGCCCCGCGGATGGCCTGGGTACGCTCCTGGTCGCTGAGGGCGTTGATCGCCTTGTCGGTGTACAGGCCGATGTCGATCAGGCCTGCAGCGATGGACACGGCTGCGATGGGCCAACCGATCAGGCTGAAACCGCCATACAGCTTGAGAAAACTGTCCAGGTAGCCGAGCCACAGGCCCTTGTCGAGCCGAGCGTTGGAAGTCAGCAGGTACTTGGCATCCAGCTCCATGTCGGTCTTGAGGTTGGCAGTCAGAAAATCGAACCCATAACCGTCGAGCAGACGCTCTTGGGTGTTGATGGGTGTCTTGCTGTTTTTCCAGGGAGACTGGGCAATGTCGGCCAAGTGGCCTTGCAAGGTCCTCCATTCGGCGCCCTGATTGTGTTCGGGCTTGACGAACTGGACGCCGAACACGCGCCGGGCGGCGGGAGTCTGCAACTGGGCTTGGAGCCACTCGTAGAGCTGCTGCTTGCCCGCCACCGTCACGAACGCCGGATGCTGCATGGCGCAATAGAGGATTTCCCGGCCTTGACGGGTGCAGAAACGGATGACGCTCTGACAGACCATCCCGCCGATGTCCAGCGGGCGCAATACCGTGGTCGAGCCCGAAACGATGTCCCCGTACAGCTTCTCCGGACTGAAAGGGCCGCTGGGATCATTGGCCACGGCATCGTAGACGTCCATGAAATCCTCGGGGGTCATGTCGCCACGCTGGCATTGCAGCACGGCGCTGCACAACAGGCCGATCTTGGACACGAACCGATAGGTCGTCTGGTTGTTGATCCAGAAACCGCGCACGCGGGACAGGTACTGGCTGGCGAAATCGATGCGCCAGAAATAGGTGAGCACTTCGCGAGGATCCAGGCGGACCTCGTTGTGCTCGTTATAGACATGGGCGTTTTCGTCGGCCGTGTAGAACCCGCCCATCTGCGCCAGCAGGTCGCTGTTGCGCTGCTGATCCAGATCGAAACGGCGCATCACCAGTTCGACCAAGGTCATGGACTGCCTGGGGCTGCCGTAGTGTTCCCAGCCGGTGAAAGTGCGTGGGCTGCTGTTGGCGGAGTCGAACCAGTGCCAGTAGACCTGATACGGGTCGTGGGCGCCGCTGCCCAATTGTGCCAGCAGCGTGCGGGCCGCATCGAAGGCGGCGCTTTCGATGTCGGGGTATTGGGTGGCGATCTGCTTGATACGCTGCCGCCAGTAATTCACCTGCGCGGTTCTGTGTGCTTCGAAGGTGTCGTTGCCAGCTGAATCAGGGGTTGTGGTGCTCATGGCGGGACCTCGTGGATGGGAGCCCACGAGGTTAGAAACCGACCCGCCTGCCATGGACGTGCATAGTTGGCACCGCGCCAGCGCTGGGATCAGGGCAAGCGCCGATCCAGCAAGACGCGCAACGCGCTGGCCTCGGGCCAGTTGCGCAGCAACCGCTCGCGGTCGCGCGTATGGGCTTCGGCGAAACGGCTATCGCTGGCGTGCTGCTGCATGGCGTCCAGGTCGATCAGCGCCCAGCGGCCGTTGTGCCAGAACAGGTTGTGGCCCTTGAGATCGCCATGGCTGATGCGCTCGCGCTTGAGGTCGGCGAACAATCGATCCAGTGCCTGCAACTGCGCCTCGGGGACCTCGCCGGTGTCGACATGGGGCGCGAAGCATTCGATCAGGTCCGGGCCACTCAGGTGCTCGGTGACCAGGTAGGCCTCGCGGCGCAACCACAGCACGCGTTTCTCCAGTACGCCCAGGGGCTTGGGCGTGGCAATGCCGAGGAACAGCAGACGGTTGCCTTCGACCCAGGAGTGCCAGGCACGGCTCGGGCGCCAGAAGCGCTTGCCCCAGTGCAGCAGGTTCTTGATGTTGTAGCGCTTGATCAGCAGGTCGCGGCCCTGGCTGTGAACACGGCCGACCGTGGCGGCGCCGCCGGTCTTGTAGATGTGGCCTTGTTCGAGCAGGGCGTCGGCACGCTCCAGCACGGGCAGCATGGCGGCCTCTTCTTCGCGGCGCACGGCACGCAGCCTGGAGGCGTTGTCCTGGAGGCTGAACAGGCTGCAGTCACGGCCGACTTTGCCCAGATAGTCCTTGAGGCGCCAGGCGCGGACCTTGTCGATCTGCTTCTGCAGCGCTTCCATGGGCAGGCCATGTTCGCCGTTGACCAGCAGGTAGTACACCAGCAACTCTTCGGTAAAGGGTTCCAGGTGCTTGGGTAACTGAGCGAAGAACACACCAAGGTTTTCCAGCACCCTTTGCCGCGACAGGGGCTTGCTCGCCTCTTCGACCTGGATGCCGGCGCCGTCGATCAGGTACACCTGGCCGTTGTGGCGCAGCAGGTTGTCCAGGTGCAGGTCCTGTTGCCACAGGCCTTTGCCATGCATCTGGCCGATGACGCCGAGGGCCTCGCTGAGCACGGCGCTCTGTTCATCGGCCAGGGGTGGCAGGGTTTCCACGCGGACCCATTCGTCGGCCAGGCTGTGGGCGTTTTCCAGGTACTCGAACAGCAGCCAGCCGCCCTCGCCTTCCTGCAGGCCGTCGGCGAGCAGTTGCGGGGTGGTCAGGCCCTGTTCGGCGAGCAGGCGCACGCCGGCCCGTTCGCGCTGGAAATGCCGGGCGGCCTTGCCGCCGACCAGGAGTTTGGCGAGCACGGTACGCCCCCGCCAGACACCGGCACCCACGTAGCGCTGGCCGGGCAGAACGCGCAGCAGGGTCAGCAGTTGCAGCTCGGCAGGACCGGCGGCGTCGGCCAAGGTGATGCTCAATGGCAGGGCTGGGGTGCGGCCGGCTTGGGTCAGTTCAGACAGGCGCATCGGCGGGCCTCTTGTTGTAGGTAAGGTGGGGCGCTGGATGGGTGGCTGGCAGGAAGGGCCTCTTCGCGGGCAGAGCCCGCTCCCACAAAGAGCACATGCCGTGCATTCTTCTGTGGGAGCGGGGCGGGCGGCCGAGCCCTCTGCCCGCGAAGAGGCCAGCTGCAGCGACACACATCTACCGCCCTTCCTTGTGACTGCGACGGCGGCTCAAGCGTTGAAGCCAGGCGTCGACCAGAGGGCTGGCTTCAGGCTGCGCAAGGTACGCAGCCAGCAATACACGAATATCCGCCGCCTGCCAGCGCGGTGCCCGGCGCAGCAGCGGTTCCAGGTCCTTGGCGCGGTCGCGCTGGCCGAACAGCAATGGCCGGGTTTTTTCCAGGTCGATCAACTGCGCCTGGTACCCGCTCGCCGTGGCGCGCAGGAAAATATGCTTGGGGTAGAAACAGCCATGCACCTGCCCTGCCGAATGCAGGATGCGCCCCAGCTCGCCGACCGCCACCAGCACCGCGCGGCGCGTATCGGGGGCCAAGGTCGGCCATTGCTGCAATACCGCGTCAAGGTCGGACCAGCCGTCCAGCGCGCGGGTCATGAGCATGGCGCGGGTATCGCCCTGCACCTGCCGTTGGCCGTAGAACACCGCCTGCAAGGCCGGAATCCCCTGCTTGCGATAGCGGCTGATGTTGCGAAACTCGCGGGCAAAGGTCGGCTCGCCAAACGGTCGGGCCAGGGTCCGGGTCAGGTAGTTGCTCTGGCGCTTGAGGTAAAAGCCGCGGCCTTCCAGATCCAGGCGGTACACGCTGCTCCAGCCGCCACGACCGGTGTTGGGTTCATCCACGGCGTCCAGTTGCAGGTTCCACAGTGCGTCGAACGTGGCCAGCCCGTGGCGCTCGAGCAAGGCGCGCTCCTCGCTGGCGATGAAGTCGCTCATTCGCGGCCCTCGAAGAATTTGACGATTTTGCGCACGCGCAGCTTGTCCGACGCATTGAGCCTTTCGCGGCGGCGGTACTGCAGGTAGAAGCGCAAACGCTGGGTGTTGGACAGCTCGCGCTTGCCCAGTTTATCCAGGCAGGCGAGGTCCTTGATGATGCGATAGCGCAGCATGAAGCTGCGCCAGAACGCACCATTGGGACAGTCGATGAAGTACAGCACGTCCGTGTCGTCGACCAGCAGGTTGCGCCACTTCAGATCGTTGTGCGTGAAGTGGTTGTCGTGCAGGGTACGGGTATGTTGCGCCAGCTGGCGGCTGATGTGGTCGACCCAGGCACGGTTGCGCAGGCGTGGATCACCGCTCTGCGCCAGGTGATGCAGATCCTGGGTATTGGGCAGTTCGCGGGTGATCAGCGCGCCGCGGTCATAGCTGGCGCCATTGCGCTCCAGGCCCCAGGCCACCACCTCGGCGGTCGGGATGCCCCACTTGGCGAAGCGCTTGAGGTTCTGCCATTCGGCCTTCACCCGCGGCTTGCCCAGGTGCGCGCGCAGGCCTTTGCCGGCGCCCACGTAGCGCTTGACGTAATAGGTGACGCCGCCGCGCTGGACGCGAATCACTTCGGACAAAGGGTCGCGGGTCAGACGCTCGCCGGTCAGGGCGAACACCGCTTCCAGGCTGCCGAAGTCGGTCTGCAGGTGTTCATAGCCCGCTTCCAGATTCCAGCCGGCCATCAGAGCGCGTCCCCGTAACGTTGCTTGCGGTCGTACAACTTGTTCGCCTTGCCATCGAGCCAGCCGAGCAGCTGCGCTTCGTCCTTGAGCACGCGGCGTAGCGGCTGCTGGAAATAGTCACGCAGAAAACGCAGCTTGTCGCGGCGCGTCAGGCCGATGTCCAGCGCCGAGAAATACAGCGCGGCCAGGTCCTTGTCGCGCCAGCGGCGGGTGATGCGCGGCCGCACCTGTGCGCGGTGCAGATCAATCACCGACAGCTTGAAATCCGTGGCCGTGACCGGCTTGTCGGTGTGCAGCAGAAAGTGGCAGATGTAGCAGTCGCGGTGGTTGACCCCGGCGCGGTGCATCATGCCGACCAGGCGTGCCACCTCGGCGATCAGGGCGCGCTTGAGCGCAGGCTCGGGTGGCTGCTTGACCCAGTTCAGGCTCAGCACTTCCAGGTCGATGGTCGGCGCCAGCTCCTGGGTGATGATGAACGAATGCTGATCGGCCGGGTTACTGCCGCGCTCGCCGTAGGCCACCGCCGTCATGCTCGGCACGCCAGCTTGGCGCAGACGCTGGATGGCCTTCCATTCCTGGCCGGCGCCGAGCACCGGGAGCTTGGCGGTGAGCAGGTTCTTGGCGATCTCCGCCCAGCCGATGCCGCGGTGGATCTTGACGAAATAGCCCTTGCCATCGACTTCGGTGCGCAGCGTACGGCGCGCCTCGAGCTCGCGGAACACTTCACCTTGCAGCGCTTCGACGGCCACGAACGGATCGCGCCCGGCCCACAGCGTCTTGAACGGCTCCTCGAGCACCAGTTTCATGGTCGCGCCTCCAGGATAACGTCGGCGGCGTGCTCGGGCATGCTGTAGATGTCGGCGCTGTCGGCGAATGCCAGGCCATTGGCCGACCAGGCGGCTCGCGCGCTGTCGTCTTCGAGCATGCGTTGCAGGTAGCGGTTGAGCTCTTCCTGCTCGAAGGGTTCGCTGAGTACCAGCCCGGCGTCGGCCTCGGCAATGTAATGGGCATAGCCACACACCGCCGACACCAGCACCGGCAGGCCGGCCACGGCGGCTTCGAGCAGTACGGTGCCGGTGTTCTCGTTGTACGCCGGGTGGATCAGCACGTCAGCGCCAAGCAGGAAGCGCGGAATGTCGCTGCGGCCCTTGAGGAACTGCACCCGGTCGCCCAGGCCGAGCGCTGCGCTCTGCATCTGGAACAGCTTGGGGTCGTCCTGGCCGATGACCATCAGCCGCACGCGCTTGCGCAGCGCCGTCGGCAAGGCCGCCATGGCCTTGAGGCTGCGATCCACGCCCTTGGTCTTGAAGCCCGAGCCGATCTGCACCAGCAGCAGTTCGTCGTCTTCGAGCATGAATTCACCGCGGAACTCGGCGCGGATCAAGGCCGCATCCGGCGGCGCACGGCGGTCCTGGGCAATGCCCGGCGGCAGCAGGTGGAAGCGCGCCAGCGGGGTGTCGTAATGCTTGATGAACAGCGGTTGCTGGACTTCGGAAATCATCAGGATTTCGGTCTTGGCATCGCGCCCGAACACCGCGCGTTCGTAGTCGGCGAAATGCTTGTAGCGACCCCAGTAGCGGTACAGCGAATGGCGCAGGTTCTGCGCCTTGTCTTCATAGCAGCCATCGGCGGCGTAATAGACATCCAGGCCGGGCATCTTGTTGAAACCGATCAGGCGGTCGACCGGACGCTTGGCCAGGTCGGCCTGCATCCAGCTCAGCAGTTTCTCGTTGCGCCGATGGTTGAAGAACGCCTTGACCGGCGCGACCTGCACCTCGAAGCCTTCGGGCACCTCGCCCTCCCAGATCAGCGTGTAGACGCGGATGCTGTGGCCACGGCGCTGGCACTCCAGGGCAATGCGCATGAAGTCGCGCTGCAGGCCACCGAAGGGAAAATATTTGTAGAGCACGAATGCCAGTTGCATCAACGAAGATCCTCGGCCAGTAACACGGCGCTCAATCGGCTTGCCACGCGCTCGGGATTGAGCCGGGTGAAACACAGCGGCCACTCGCGTTTGAGATCGAACCGACGCTGGTCGTCCGGCGTCGGCTGGTAGGTACATTTTTTCTGCATGCAGGGTGCGCACGACGGGTAATCGCTGGCCAGGTGGACCTGGCTGCGGCCGTAGGCGCCGGTCAGGCCGACGTTGGTCGGCCCGAACAGGGAGATGGTCGGCACGTCCAGGGCGGCGGCCAGATGACCAAGGCCGGTGTCGACCGCCACGCAGGCACGGGCCTCGGCCAGGGTCTGCGCCATCCCGGCCAGATTCAACCTGGGCAGCACCACGCA
>Ga0308158_10001106_pt1 | contig 31145 bp, 37 predicted proteins | sample PhyBR2_FD_201038 | JGI IMG/M metagenome (GOLD analysis project Ga0308158, IMG submission 201038) | Phyllosphere microbial communities from UC Gill Tract Community Farm, Albany, California, United States - DLSLB.R2 | ecosystem: Host-associated > Plants > Phyllosphere > Unclassified | place: USA... | reverse complement strand
AACAGGTTCAGCCAGGCGCGATCCTCGCTGGTGTTTGCCAGTGCCTTGAGCGGCGCGAAGCCGGTAGGCGTGCCGTTGGATAGCGTCAGATATGTGCCACCCGAGGCCAGCACGAAAATCTGTGCGCCGCGATCCTTGTCGATGAATATCTGACGAGCGCCGGTCTTCTCTGCCTGCGCCATCAGGAAGTTGACGATGACCGTCTTACCGCCGCCCGAGGGACCGATGACCATCGTGTGACCGACATCGGCTTTGTGGAAGCTGAAGAAGTAGGGACTACGCGCGCTTGTCTTCATCAGCGCGATTGCGTCCCCCCAATGGTTCCCGACCGGCAAACCGGCCGGGTAGGTGTGGAAAGGGGAGAAGGCGGCGAAATTCAGCGACGTGATCGGCGCAGGCCGCGCCCGCCAAGCGAAGTTCCCGACGAGCTGACTCCAATAGGCGGCTTCCAGCGCCGCGCCCTCGCGAGCGGCAACCATGCCAGTGTCAGCCAGCGCGGCGCGCGCGATCGACATATTGTCGCGCAGCCCCTTGAGGCTTTCCGCATAGACGGCGAGCGTAAAATGGTGATCGCCCAGGACGAACCGATTGGACATCAGATCGTCCGATGCATCGACCAGATCATGCATCTGACTGATCGCCCGATCGTCTGCATTTTCCATCTGCTTCTGTCGCAAGCGGAAGCGTTCGGCAGCCGTAGCACGGCCAAGGAACGTGAAGGATTGCGTCAGGACGAACCCGAAATCGACCGCCAAAAGCGACTCAAATTGGCGGGGTGTCGTGAAGGCTGGATATTCGCGGATGCCAAAGATGCCCCCGAAAGAGCTACGATCGGCGTCACGAACCTCGACCGTTTCACCGCCGAAGATTGTCCGCTGGCGATAGAGCGCGCTAGGCGATGCGAGCGCCGACAATTGCTCGACCATCAAGAAGAAAGCGGATTTGGCGGTTAACGTGTCCGAGAGGCTTCCGGCGAATTGGGTCCCGGCACCCATGATCGTCGGGGCGTTCGATCAGATCGAGGAGGACGACCGCACCGAGGCCGATCAGACCGAGACCGAGGCCGAAGTTGACGAAATGGCGTGACGGATCGGGGGCGGTGTTAGCCGCCCCCCTTTTCCGGTTCGCCCAGGACAGGCCCCGTCGCCGGCGCGCCGTCCCCGCTGCGCGAGGCCAGCGCACCCGCAGTACCTACGGCACCGCGGCACCGCCCGATGGGCGGCGCGATGGCGACTAGAACGGTCCATGTTGTCGATCGCACGGCGATCGGCGTCAGTTTGCCGGGTGATGCGGACCGCCCCTGCGGGGCGGGCGTAATTTGTAGGGCAGTCCGTCAGTGTCCTCCCATTGTGAGGGCCGGCGCGGGACGCCTCAAAGCCAATGGTCCCCCCCAATTTGCTGCGCAAATCGGCTCCCCCCATTGCCCCGGCAAGCCGGGGAGAGCTTTGACCCATCCCGCGCCGACCCTCCGGCTGAGAGGCCAATAACGGCAACACGGAGGTTTTCATGTCCAGTCATCGTCTCTTCGCTCAACTCGCTTTCGAGCGCGCTCTTGGTCACGCGGCGCTCGATGCGTTGCGCCAGGCCGTCATCGAGCGGGATCAGTTTCTCCGCGCGTCGACGTGGGGAAAGGAAAAGCTGATCGCAGATCACAGCCAAGCCGATTTCTGGGGCTTGGCGGGCGAGCTTGACCAGATCGTCGAAGACCGAACGCGCGATGTGCTGAACGGTCCCGGCTTGGGGGTTGTCGATCGCGGCGAGTTTTTCCAGCATCAGAACATCGTCGAGCTGGTGCAGGCCGCGCGCGATCGGCGCGACGCTCCCAGCTAAGGGAGCGTTTAGATCGCGCCCGCTGTGTCCGGTTCGACCGGTCCAGTGGGCGCTTTCGCGTCCGCGCGCGGCCGTGCCGCGCACAGGCAAACGATCTAAATCGTTCAGCCTTATCGCGTGTGTTTTGGCGTGATATTGCGCACGCAGCACACCCCGCCACGGCTCTGACGGCGGTAACGCAAGACTCCGTTTCGGTGTTTTTGTCCGGCGGAGGTAGGCTTGTGAACCAACATCATGCTTCGATTTTGAACCGCATCACCGACAAGGGCGGTCCCGGGTGGACCATCCTTGCGATGATGGTCATGCGCGGTTGGCCTGTAGGTTTTGCAGGCGCGGGATTAGCTGTTGCCAGGGCTATCGGATGGTTGTGATCGCTATCCCTTGACGCAGAGGATCCGGCTCGCCATTTCACTGATGGGCCAGACTGTAACCGCTCTTAGACTTCCTACTGACACTTCTCTTTGTAATCGCTCTTGATCTTAGGCCCGCGATATAAACCGCACCGTTGCGACGGTGCCGTGAGAGGTGTTGTCGTGGTTGAGTCCCCTAATCAGCAAGTGAAGCTCTTTGTTGAGGCAAAGCGTTATAAGTCTGCACTGGTTGTATCAGTGCTTCATGCTCCTGGCTGGAAGCCGCTAATGTACCTTCTAGGTCTCATAGCGACAACGGCTTTTGGGGCGCAACATATCCCTCATCTTCCGTGATGATAAGGCAATCCCGTGCCTGTTGAGGGCGCGTAATATGGGAGCGCCTGCCTTCGGCCCACGCTCTATTCCGAGGTGCTGCGCACCACTCCACGGAACCCCGTAAGCGGGTTTCCGCCCTTCGGGTGACGATCGCTAGTCGCGTTCAGACACGCGATGCGTAACGTATTTTTTCCGGCTGAACAGCGCATGCGCCGGTCTGCCAGGACAGGGGAACACCAAGGGCGCTGCCCTTTCGTTCCCGAACGACAATCGACCGCCCGTGTAGTCTGCCGAGATCGGTTAGCGACGCCCTTCGGGCGTCGAGCGATCTAGGGCAGCCCGCCCGCGCCAGCGGTAGATTCTCGCCCTCCCTCCCCATCCCGTTCCTCGCCGGAACGGCAGGGCCGCAGGCCGTGGCCTTGCGGACCATGCCAGATGAGGGAGAAATACAATGACCGACCAGACTGATCGAACACACGCAATTCGCATTCTTAATGATGCCGCTCGAGTCATTCCCGGCGTCACTTGCCGCGCGAATATTACTATTGGCGTGCAGGCTCTCTCGGAAGCGGATCGGATTGTAATCCTCCGTAACGTGGTCGCATTTTCCAAGTTTGACGGTGATAACGACCCACACGGCGAACGGGACTTCGGCACGATCTACAAACTTGCTTCCAATGAGTGGACCCAGGCGCGACCCAGCGACCCAAAAGACATCGCTGAAACGGTTTTTTGGAAGATCGACTATTACGATAACCGGCTGGAATACGGGAGCGAAGCGCCGTGGGACGCTTCCAAGACAACGCGTGTGCTGACGATCATGTTAGCCAACGAATACTGAAGCTTAGCGGCTACGCGATCTGCGCTCAGAGGGGCGTAGATCGCGCCACTTCGTTCAGCTTAGGGATAAGCGATTTATTGTTAATTCACAGCCAATCGGGTATGATCGGCGCGAAGGAAATTGGCATGGCTCAGCTAAACATCGACGCGGTCCGCGCTAAAATTCGGGCGATGGAGTTCCAGCGGGGAACCCCTGATGAGATCGCACAGTGGCGCGAGGACGACCGCGATTCACGGCATAATCTTGTGATCGAAGGCATGGATCCCCAAGCGGATGAGGATGCTCTTTTCGCGATGATGATGGATGAGGGCGTGCCTCCCGCACTCGCTTCTAAGCTCGTCGTGGACATGCTCACCACCAACGCGAGCCAGCTCGCAGCCTGATACCTTGCCTGTTGACCCGTATACCTATCCCGGCACCGATTCCCTCCGGAACCGGCTAGGAATAACCAACGATAAAGAGCTTTCTCAACGCGAGCGGTTGATAACCCGCGCTCGCGGGAATGAAGCTGCGCGCATGGATTTCCCTCTTACTCCGGACGGATATCGCGCACTCCACAAGCATATGTTTGGCGACCTCTACGAGTGGGCGGGTAAGGATCGCAGCGTCAATATCGGTAAGGGCGGGAGCTTGTTTGCCGCAGCTCCTTACGTGTCGAATGGTCTCGATGCGGTTTTCAAAGACCTGAATGGGAAGGAGGGTTTTCGCGGACTCCCGAGAGCGGAATTTTTCGATCGGCTCGGCAACCACATGAACGAGCTGAACGCCGTTCATCCCTTCCGCGAAGGCAATGGCCGCACCATGCGCGTTCACGCTGCGCAGATCGCGCGACAGGCAGGCCATCCGATCAAGATTGCGAGCATCGACGAGCGCGCCTGGATGGATGGATCTCGTCACGGTTTCACCACTGGCGATCATCGCGGCCTCAGTGCTGCATTGTCCGCAGCAGCTGTAGCGCGTGACTTAGGACCAGAGGCGAGAATGGGGCCGGGAGGGATGGCGATGCTTCCCCAACGCGACCCGCCAGCAGGGCAGCGCTATAAAATGTCGCTCGCGAAGGTCCGCGAGGAACTGGACAAATACATGCCGCCTGCCCGCGCCGAAGCGGCTGACAGGCTACGCGGGATGATTAAGGAAGGTGCGCCTTCCGATCGCATCGCGTCTGCGCGGACCGAGCTGGCCTATGTTCGCCATGCCAAGGGGCCGGTGTATCAATCCCACCTGTTGACCTATCTCGGCGCGCGTGACGTGGAAGCGGTAATCAGTCCCAAGCAGACGCCGATGGAGCGCGTTCGCGAAATCGGCTCGGCGCTGGCCGTACAGATCAACATGCAGAACACAGCGCAGCTTCAACGCGCGATCCGCGCGCTCGAAAAGCCTATCCTACCGCCCGGCCATTCTCCGGCACACGACCGTTTGGCCACGACGTTTTTGAAAAACTCGCCCGACAAGAACCTTGCCGATCCGCGCCTTGCGCCCGCGCAGGCTATCGTCGACGCCGCTATGGGCGCGGCCCGCTCGCGGGGCGACAGCTCGAGAGCGGTTGACGCTATGGGCGAGGCAACGCGGAAGGCTATTGCCGGGAAGATCCGCAGTGGGGAACCGCTCGACCCCAAAGCCCCGGAATTTGCTGGCAAGGCACCTGCGACACCAGCGCCGCCCACGAAAGACCGGACGCGCTAGGTCGCGAACCAATGAAAGCGCACGACCGCTTTCGCCCCCAATAGCGAACGATCATCCACATCAGGGAGGAGCCTAGTGGCGGCGAACATGACCACCATGCTCGCCGCCTGGCGCTTTAAGAAGACTCGGCTACCTTGGGGGGGCGACCACGCTTTGTGGTCGATGCGGGGGCCTCGGACTTGGTGGAAGCCTTCTGTCCCGGCTTTCTGCCCAGACCAATCTTCTTCGCCATATCACGACGCATTGCCGAGTAGGACGGTGCGGTCATGGGATAATCGGCCTTCAAACCATATCGCGCACGATATTCAGCGGGCGTCAGGCCGTTGGTAGAAAGATGCCGCGTGAGCGTTTTGTAGGGCTTTCCGTCGATCATCGAGATAATGACATCCGGATTTGCCAGCGACTTCCGCGCAGTGACCGCACCAGTAAATTCAGGAGCGGCTTCCTCAGCGGTAGCCTCTGTTGGCGTAATCGAAAGGCCGATCACTGCGTCATGCATCGACTTCAAGAATGCCGGGACATCCTCCGCCGACGTGCGCGTATTTGGGTTCGACAGCCATGCCATCGTTAATTCGGTAGCGAGTTCAACAGTGTTCGTAGCTTCATCAGTCAATTCAGATTTCCTTCAGAGCAAGGCTGTAGCGGGGGCTTTGTAAAATCACCCCAAACATCATAGATCCATTTCAGCGACTACAGTGCGGCCGTAGGGCGTGCTATGCTCAATATCTGTTCGGGGGATTGGTATGGGGCGCGGCGGATATCTAGGCGGATCGTCACTCATAAGGACTGGAAGTCTCTCGTCCGGAACCCGTGGCGGATCGAATAAATCCGCAACGAATTGGGGAGTGTCTCTTCCCAAATCGAAAGGCAACAGCGCTCCTTTGAAGCGGAAACTCAAAAAAGTTTTGAAGCGGAAGTTCAAAATAGTCGTTCCAAAATCATGTTCCAAGCCGGATGCATCACCGGTGCCGGCCAAGGTTTCGGCCAAGGCGCGTTTCATCACATTCGCCGCCTATCGTGACGCAATTCGGAAGGATGCACGGCTCGCCAAGTCGCAGGGCTTGAACGTCACTAAGTAGGATACGGCCGTGCCGCTCCTGACGGCGGCTTTTGTTAGACGGCGTCTGAAAGCCGACCGTCTGCTCCACCAAAACATGACATTCGCTCTTATGAGGCTACGGCTTAACGCAGCCGGTTGATGGTATCAGGATCGACCGCATCCCGAATGATCCGGCTCATCGCGGCGAACACATCCGGACTGTCGTATTTGGCCGCTTGGCGTGAGGGAGGGCAGTGCAGGAACGAGGCCCGGTCGTGGTCCAACTCCACGAACTCGTTATCCCGCAGGGCGATGCGTTCGCCTGGTTCAGCATCGAGGATCGCGCGAGCCTGATCCTTGGTGACGGTCAAATAATAGGGAATGCTTAGGCCGTGATCTACTTCCGGTAGCTGGAAGGTGTAGGTTTCAGTCATCGATTCCCTCTAACGCGCTATCGGTATTTCTCGAATTCTAGTCGTCCAAGCGTTACTTTTCATTGTGCGCTTGGTGTCATAGCTCCGATCCCCCTGCCCCTCCGCGGCTATCCTGATCGTATTCCGACCGAAGCGCTGATTTAGGCCATCCAACGCAGCAAGAAGATCGCCGGTTTTTGGATCGGCCGTCGCGAAGAGATCCGTTTGCATCGCTTCCTCAGCGTGCAGCCCTTCCAGCATCACCCCGCATTTTGTGTAGATCGCGTCGTGGACGAACATCGCGTCCGCCAGCTCGCCGGCAACGCGCGCGACGACGCGCGGATCATTGCTCGCCGGCGAGAGGCGCGCCGATCGCGAGGCTGACGGTGCATTCGGCTTATACCGGCTGCCGTGCATGAACGCGATCAGCCGTGTCGCTACCAGCCCTTGCGCACGAACTTTCTCAGCAGCTCGAACCGCTCGCCGCACCATCGCTTCGCGTATGGTCGCGGCATCGCTGACGGGTTCACCAAAGCAGCGAGTGACAGCCGTTGCCTTGAGCGGTTCAGGCTCCGGCTGGAAGCCGTCGCACTCGATGCCGTTTAGCTCACGCACCAGACGTTCCAGAACGACCGTTCCAACGCTACGTGCAACCTCGGGCGGCATAGCCGTCAGGTCGGCCGCAGTGGTCACCCCCAGCGGTCGCAGCTTCGCAGCCAGGGCGGGACCGATGCCCCACACCTCTTCAACCGGCCAGGCGGCGAACAGTCGGCGCCGCAGCTCGACATCATGCAGATCGATCACGCCGCCCCACACCTTTTCTGATGCTTTGGCGAGTGCATTGGCGACCTTGCTCAGCGTGCGCGTCGGACCTAGCCCCACCCTCGTCGGAAGGCCGACCGATCGCATCACTGCCTCCCGAACACGGTGCGCAGTTTCGACATCGCCTAGGCCGTCAGGAAGGACGGGCAATCGGAAGAAGGATTCGTCGATCGAGTAGATTTCTACCGTGTCGGAAAATTCCGCGATGACCATGTTAAAGCGGCGATTGAGGTCGCTGTAGAGTTCGTAATTGGACGATCGTACCTCGATGCCGTGGCGTTTGATGGTGTCGCGGATTTTGAAGACCGGCGCTCCCATCTTGATATGCAGCGCCTTCGCTTCCGCGCTCCGCGCGACAGCGCAGCCGTCGTTGTTCGACAGCACAATGACCGGCACATGCCGCAGCTTGGGATCGAAAAGCCGCTCCGCACTGACGTAGAAGTTTTCGATGTCGAGGATGGCCCACATAGCTCGTTATACCTGTAGGTTGCGGACGCTGGCGCGGACCACGCCCCAAATCTCGACGTTCTCCGCACTTGTTTCTGGATAGCTCATCCGACTGTTGCGAGCTTCCAGAAAGGCCCCGCCGTCGCGGGTACAGAGCTGGCGAACCACGAATCCGCCGTCGACGATCGCGATGACGATCTTACCGTTTGAAGGCCGCTTGTCACGATCGACCACGACAACATCGCGGTCATAGATCCCCGCATCGACCATCGAATTGCCGCGCACTTCGAACACGAAACTGGCGGCGCGATCGAGCCGCAGCAGCTCGACGAGGTTGATCCCCGTTTCCTCCCAGTCCTGAGCTGGCGACGGGAAGCCAGCTCCGGCAGCGCCGATAATTTGAAGGCGAATGTTGGTCGGAATCTCGGCCAACGGAATCGGGCGGTCAGGTAGGAAGGCAAAGGCGGCGGTCATGGCAGCGATTGTAACGCGTCAAGGAACATAAAGGGAACGGTGAATCGTGCCCGTTCATCGCAAGGGGCTGATCGAGCTGGCGAATGTCAGTCCTTCACAATCCTTTCGAGCTTCCGCTGCGTGCTTCGCCACGCTTTTTTGTCTAGCGCATGCACAGGAAAACCAAGTGCCTGACGTCCCTGTTGAGTAAGTGAGACAAGCGCGTCATCGATCAGGCTATATTCTATGTTATACGCCTCATATGGGTCATCAGGATGGTCGACCTTTTCGATATCCATCTCCAATTTATAAAGAAGGTTGTGGGTCTCGCGCGGTAGAATGAGGCTGGCGACAGCTATTGTATTCTCTAGGCTCTTTTTGGCGGCGCGATATCGCTCACTCATCAAAACTTGGAATTCGTCAGAGTAATTTCTAGCCCCCTCCTCTTGATCAGCGCGTTTGCCGACGACCAAGCGCATTTCGCCAAGAGCAGTGCAAACATCAACGTAGGCCGCGAGTTGACGCTCCCACGTCTTCTCCTCTTTGTATCGCGCGAGCGCCCAGCGCACAGCGAGACGAGCGACAAATATAGCTCCGGTCGCTTGGAGAGCCAGTTTGCATAGCTCAAACCAGATTTGCTCCTGCGTTACCATTTGGCGGTCAGCGCTCGTCGCGCCGCGTTGGAAACACCGGACCCCGGACAGTCATCTTGGCGGGGTCGAACGGCTGCTGAAGCCGAACAATGTCGTCGTAAGATCCCTGTAGCCATGTATCGATATCCGCCGGATCGAGGATGGTAATCATCGCCTTAGGGTGGATCGGGCTGACAAGTGTGTTGGGATCACACGTCACCATCGTAAAGCCGCTTCCTTCCGCCGTGTTTTGCCAGAAGCCAGCGACGGCAAACACAGGCTGGCTTGGGACAGCGAACCACATTTCCCCTTTCAGGGCCGGCTTTCCGTCGCCCAGGTCGTGCTTTTCTGGCGTGAACTCGCAAAACTCCGTGAGCGGAACGAGGCACCTGTTTTCCGGTTTCTCGGCCAGCTTCCGCCATTGAGGCAAGGCTAGGTTGCGAACATTTGTCATCGGCCAAGGCGCTTTGCCGCCCAGCACGTCCCACGTCATCACGTCCCAAGCCCGTTCGCCGTCTTGTTCGCGGATGATGTAGTTTCGGCTTTTGGGACGCAGCTCGCGGGGATTGAAACGGTTGTCGCGCGGGCGCTCGCTAAACAGCTTCGCGGCCGATCCCCAAAGCGTTTCCGGTTCGCCGCTCATGCGGGCGCGGTTGCACATCAGGCTATCCTATTCGTCGACGGCATGGTCACGGATAGCCGTCGCGATCCGCGCCAGCAGATCCAACACCCGTTCGTCGTCTTCACCTTCCGCGAATGCCTCAACAATCTGCGCTGACTTTTCAAAGTCGCCGGGGGATATTGCCATGACCGGAAGATGCCTGAACCAGATTTAATCGGCAACGCGCACTTTTGCCCGAACCTGATCCCGCTGCCCCGCCGTTCATCTCAAGCGCGGAAAAATGGCGCAGGTGTGGTAAGGCTATATTCCTGATCCGAGAGGATGGCCGATGATCGAAGCGGGTTTCGACGTGATCGTGGCAGCGATCGAGGACAACTTAGACTACCTGCATAAGCAGCGTTGGGATGCGCGTGCGGCCGAGCTGCACAGCGCGGAGGCTGATGCTTCAGACCCCGAACGCGAGGGCATCCGGCAGGTATTGCGCGATCACTATGCCGACCGCTTTCGTCCTGAGACAAGCCGCGCCGCCCTGTTGGAGCAGGCGCGCAAGAACTATGCTGAGAGGCAATCGGCATGAGCGACCAGCAACCGCTTTCGACAGCAGAGCGTGACAAGCTCGCGCGGAGCCTGATCGACGTCCAGCTTGGGATGACCAAAGCCGTTGATGATCCAAAGGCCGTACTGACTGCGGGACAACCCGGCTCCGGTAAGAGCATGATCGTTCGGTCTATCTCGGTTCAGTTTGAAGGTGTGGGCGGTGCCATCACGATCGACCCCGACGCGATCCGGCCGAATATTCCCTATATGCGTGAACGCATTGCGAAAGGCGACTTGTCCATTCCGGATGCCGCATATCAAGACGCCGGCACGATCGCGGCAGGCATGATGAAGATGGGCGCAGAGGCGAACCGCAACATCATCTATGACGGGACGCTATCGAACAATTTCTACGCCAAGCAGAACGCCGATTATTTGCGGACAAACAGCTACCGCGTTGAGATCCACGGTATGGCGGTTGATCCTGATCTAAGCCACGCCAGGACTTACAGCCGTCGCGAAGCAGAGATTGCGTCGTCGCCTACCAGCTTTGGTCGCGGTGTTGGCGACCAATTCCATGACGATGCAGTCAGCGGCCTCGTCTCGACGATCAAGGCTCTTCAGGATGCCGGGAAGGTTGATGCAATTGTCCTCTATGATCGCACTGGCCAAAAGGTCGGCAGCGCCCGGCTCGAGGAAGGCCGATGGGTGCCAGACAAGAGCATGGCCGACGAACTGAAGAAGGTTCACGCCTTACCCGACCAAGGGAGCCGGGACGAAGCCGCTAAGGCCTGGAACAGTGCCGCAACGTTAATGGAGGTTCGCAACGCTGATCCTGACGATCGCCGAAAGGTAGAAGCATTTCGCGATGCCGCTCGCGCGTTGGCAACCCCTGTCCCCGGCCAGCAGGCAGACAGCGACAAACTGGCGACGCTTCGCGTCACCGAGCAGCCGGCAGGACCGCGTAGCGTGTTATCTCCAGCGAAGGTGCAGGAGGAATTAGACAAGTATCTTCCGACTGCTCGCCTTGAGGCAGTTGCCTTCCTTCGATCTGCGGCCAAGGCTGGCGCACCGGCGAGCGAGATCGAAGCCGCTCGCAGCGACCTCAATTATCTCAACCATGCGAAGGGACCGGCTTATCAGGCTCGATTGGTCGAGCAGCTGGGCAGCCGTGACGTACAGGCGGTGATTACTCGCAACCAGACCCCGCTTGAGCGCGTCCGCGAATTGGGCGCGGCGATCGGCGCTGAGATTAAGCAGCGTGATCCGGCGCAGGTTACGAAAGCGATGGCCGCTATCGATCTGAATCAATCCGCGCCGGCGCGTTCGGCGATGGCCCCACAGAAGCAGTCGGACCCACAGCAGCCGAGCCAAGAGCGCGGTCGAAGCCGCTAAATGCAAACGCCCCGCTGCCGGGGGGGGGGGGAGGCAGCGGGGCGGTATAGAAACCGACGCTAGCGGGGGGGGCATGCCGCGCCGGTCAAAGTAATAACCCCCACATCATAAGACAGTTCCGCAAGGCGCTACGAAAACGCCCTGCCAGTCGGCCGACTAGCAGGGCATCGCGGGCCTTCGCCGCCCTTCCCCTCGAAAGCACCACCTAGATTGTGGACAAAAAGCCGCCATCAACGCTTACTTCTTCAGTGCGTACCTCGCGCACAATCACCCCAAGACGCCGGTCTTTAAGAAGCTGGCATAGAAGTTCACCGTCAACCAAGTCGATTGCCGGCGCGCCATCTCTTGTCGCCTCACGCCTCGCATCTGCCGTGAAACTCCCCGTAGTTATGATAAGCCCTTTGTCAGCCCTGCCCTGCATCGCGCCTCGGAAGTCGCGGACGGTGGGCGAGGAGACGGCGCCAGCATATCGCTTACATTGAAAAAGTACCTGGAATGAGATGAGATTCATGCGGAGCACGCCCACACCATCGATACCCCCATCCCCGGATTTGCCGGTGACCTCTACCTTGACGAATCCACTCTCCCGCAACAACCGCTGACACAATCGTTCGAACGCCGCTGGGTCCATCGCCTTCAACGCGACCAGCAGATGATCGCGCCAGTCACCCATTTCCTCAGAAGCGCCAGAGTCTTCCGATAAGACTTCCTCAGGCGGCACTTCCTCCGCCGCGCTTGCATCAGCTGCCGCCTTACGACGAGCAATGTAGGCCCGCATGGCATCGGCCACGCTATCGCTGACCGCCTCTTTTCCACCCGAAAGCGCGTTGCGTCCGCTCTCCGTAAGCACCCATACCCCACGGCGTTCATTAGCCAAGAAGCCTGCTTCCTTAAGGTAGCTCCGCGCCCAAGCGATCTTATTCGGGATCACCGCTGTGCCGCTTTTCTCGTGGGTGAGAGCCAGGTCGGCGTCCGTGAATTCAAACTCTTCTACAAGGCGCTGCTCCATCTCCTCGATAGACGCCGAGCCACCCAGTGAACTGAGGAGCCGAAGAATGGGAAGATAAAAATCGTCCTTCCTGAGTTTTAAAACATCAGATCGCTTTTCCGTCATGGCTTTACCAATGATTTAAGTAGGGGTGTAATGTTCGGGAAAGAAAGCGCTTTGGCCTTTACGCCTGACTTTCTTACCAGCGTGACTCCCTCTTTCCCTGATTTGGAGAAATTACCTTGCTGGTCTACTGCATACTTTCCCTCGACAATCATGCCGATCTTTATAATCGGCGATAGTCCTTTCACGCTTCCAACATCGAGGAGCTTATGTACTACAGCTGCCTCAAGCAGGTGCTTGCCCTTTGGGTCTAGCGCCCACACCTCTTCGTCAGAGGTCCAGAACAAAAAGTCCGGGTAAAACCATATGGTGTCCGAGCCTAGTTCCTGGATTGGTATTCTATACCCCGTCGTGTTTGCTGGGTTTCGACACCACGGCAGCTGGGTTTCGTCCAGCGCGTTGGCAACCTTAAGCTCAAACGGATTAAATCCGTTATACTCGGCATGAAGCGAGTTTTTGAAGCCTCGCACCTTGTACTTCTGTCGATACGCCTCGTTAGCCGTCTCGATGTCTGGGGATACCAAGTTGAATGGCTTTGTATCAAAGCTTCCATGCTTCCCTAGACCTCGAAGCTGGAACTGATCGTTGAGATCATCTCTGATCGCTGGAATGGCATTCGCTAGATTGTTCATGGCCTCAGATCCATGCTGCATGGGCTGCGTGAGTTTGCCGTGGTTCTTCAGGTTCGCGCTGAATATGGAACCGTTGCCGTTTACAATTCTAGCATCGATCGCACCAAGCCGCGTCGCAATAAACTCCCACGGGGTAACCACATCATTGGCTTCCTGCGTGCGCTCGGACCGTTGGTCTACGTTCTCTTGCAGCTCCTTCATCTCAAATACCCGTGTCTTTATAGACCCGGATGACTGTAAGGCGCTGTCCGCAAACATGGGAACATGCTTAAGAACTATATCGTCAAGAGCTGATATGTCTGCTCCGAACCAGGGCGCGATCTGGGGTAGCTTCTTGGAAGAGCGGACCTCAACCATTCTGCTCGACGGCGGACGCTTACCCGCGTCGGCAGGTATAACTTCATAGCCGTCGGTAGCCATTTCCGATTGGGTTTGCTCTATGATGCTCGCGAACGCCTCGTCCGAGACGTTGAAGTAGAAATAGGCTGCGTTCAGATCGCTGTCTTCGAATGGTTTTGCATTCGGCTGTCGGACGAAACGGCCGATTTTTTGAACGATATCGACAGCCGAGCGGCCCTTACCATCCAAATATGCGACGTACGCGAGGGGTTCATCCCACCCTTCACGCAACGTCAAATTCCAAATTATATGGGTATAGCCAGCTGCCGCCAGCTTCTCCGGTGAGCGTTCCTGCGAGTTCTTGCCGGAGTATGTGTCGACAAGGCCGGCTGTTACGCCCCTGCGATCAACGATTACGTCTCTAGCCCCATTGAGATGCACCGCTATTTTCGATGGGCTGACGCCCAGTCCAACAAGCTGCTCCCAGATGTCTACGCCTCGTGCTGTCTCATTTACGATGAAGCACGCGATTGGGGGCGTTTTGGCTAGTTCCGGCTTGGCCGCCAGCGCGACCCATTTATCGTGTGCCTCATGGATGGCGTCCGCTTTGGCCGTGTTGCAGTCTACAAAGTAGAGCCTTTCCTTAAGAAGTCCGGTCAGAACCACCTCCTTTGTAGACACAACATGCGTTCGGAGGGCCATCGATGCCTGCCGCTCATCCGCCGACGAACCAGATAGAAGGTCTACGAGGTCCTCTGGAAGTGGGCTTGCAGACGCCAATACGAAAGCAGCCGGTTTCAACTCCCTGAGCTTCCGAAACTGATTATCCGTGGCGCCATGGCCTTCATCGTAAAACACGAAAAGGGGCCTCTGGCGAGCACCTACTACGCCAGCCTTGCCACTCAGCATCTCCCATCGGGTAACATCACCAACCCGCTTGTGGATTTTGAGCTTATCTCCGTCTTGGTTGAAAGCCGCGACCGTAGACAGGAAAATCGTTAGGCCGCTGGTTGCAGACATCGCCCGCTCCCAATCGCTTGGGCTCATCTCTCCAAGGTTGTAGACCTGTGTGTCTACCGGAAGTAGCTCCGAGTATTTTCCGCCTGGCCGTAGATTTGTAAGGGTCTGCGATATAATAGCTCCACGATTAGTGGTCCAAAGAATGATTCCCTTTTGCAGGAGCTGTGCTGTAAGTGCCAGTATTGGTGTTTTCCCGGCACCGGTTATTGCCCGCAATCGGCATAGAAATGGCAGTTGCTCTCCCGTGTCGGGATCATACCGAGCACGGAACTTTTGACTTGGATATTCCTGTATCATGCCCGCAAGCGCACTTGATGCGCGCTCTTGAAATATCTTCAGGTCTTCGCGGCGAACAAGGTTCATTAAGCAGCATCCTCATCGCTATCGAGGATGCCTAAGCGCGCCAGAATGGAGTTGGGTATTTGATGAAACTTATAAAGTTCGTCACTCAGTGGAGCAGTGTTACCAACCGCATAAATGTGTACTGGCTTTTCCACACCAGCCAAGTTTGCTTCATCTAGAATAGCGTCAAGCACTTCCCAGGTTAGGAGTTGCTCACCGCTCCCCTTTGATGCCGTCTGCCATACCAGCGCGATCCCGTAGCCAAGTCGGGTCCGGCCGATAAGATAGTTATGCCCTTCTACACGGCAATCGATCCGGTTGGATTCATCTTCAACCACCTGAAGAATGACGTCGGCCAGCGCTTCTCGCGTGGATGCCATAAGCGCACTTTTCGTGATCTTCTCACTGGCTTTCACGTACACAAAGCCTGTTTTATGCGGAGCATGCTTTTTGCCGTCTGCCCATTTTCCGGTGATTAGCCGGCGGACTCGCTCCGCTGTAATCCGGGACACGTACTTATCCTTTGGGACCTTGCCCTTGGCGGCTACGTTCCCGCTTTCGATGAGTACGAAGCGCCGTTTGCCGTTATCCTCGGCGTTCATCGACATTACGGCATGCGCTGTCGTCCCTGATCCAGCATAAGGATCGAGGATCACAGCTTCTTTGTTGCGCCAGGTAACGAGGTTGAACAGATCTGCGAGTATCTCGGGGTCCTTGGGGTTCTTAAAAGCTTCCTTCCCAAGCACGCTTTCAAGTAGCTCGACCGAGCGTTGCCCTGATCTAGAGATGACCGATGTCTGCACCTCACTCTCAATCTCGTGCAAGTAGGATATATATCTCGGCACCCCCTGGTGGGTAGCCTTGAACGCAATGCGATCATCAGCGATTAGCTTTAGCATTTCGGCTTTTTGGTAGCGCCAACCCGACTTTGGTTGCTTGCACGGCTTTTTGGTTACTGGGTGCATAAGATCGTAGGTCGGACCACCACCGCCTGGCCAGTTTAGGTTTCCGTCATCATTATACATCCCGTGCTTATTCACCTTTTTGAAGCGAATAGCTCTGGCCGGATGCTTTTCAGGTAATTCCTTAAAAAACTCATTCATGTGCTTCTGTATTGACCCAACATCTTCATTATACAGGTGTTTCGCTTCGGCATATGCAGATAGTATCTCATCCGCACCGTCTTTCTTTTTCCTCCACCGAGCTTTGGTTGCGCTCCACTCGTCGGACTTAGCCAGTTCGTTGCGTTTGGCATCTAGCTCGGGTTTATTCCGCGCCCACACGAGCATGTACTCGTGCCCCTCAGAAACGTAAGCTGCGTCATTTTTCCGGGAGCGTTCCCATACGATGGTGGCAAGCCGATTAGACTCGCCAAATATTTCTTCCATCAGCATCCACAGACGCGGGAGCTCATGCTCATCGATTGAGACAATGATAACTCCGGTATTTTTCAGAAGCTTCTTTGCTGCCCATAAGCGAGGCGCTATATGGTTGATCCACTTTGTGTGACGCGTTGGGTCATCTAAGCTGACAAGACTTTCTGCACGACCTGCATCACGCCGAAGGGCGCGTACCTCGGATTTACTTAGACCGTAATCATCGTTGTAAGCAAATACGTCACCGCCCGTGTTATATGGAGGATCCATATATATAACGTCAAACCCTCGGCTCGGACCGCCTCGAAAGTCTGTTAGTAGAGAGGTCATAACTGCTAGGTTGTCCCCCTCTATAATCTGATTAGAACCCACGCTGGGATCTAAGCTTTCCGCTGGCACGGGTTTAAGCCCTACGGGCGTGATCCTCTCGGCAAGGAATCTGTTCCTGCCACGCCAAACCAATGTCGCATCATGTCCAGCGGTCTCGCCAACCTGGGAGAAGGCTCTGCTAAGGCGTAGCTCCTCGGTCAAACTTGCGACCTGATCGGCAAGCTGATCGCGCGTCATATGAGCTATGACATCCTCAATACTTGATAGTGTATCAGCCGGGCTCTGCACCGCAGCAGCTGTTTTGTTTCCAGTCGCTTTCACAGCGGATTCCTAATTATTGGACTTTTGAAAGGGCATATTCCTGAACCAGGACCTTCTCCGGAACGTGCCACTCACTAGCAATTTTGCGGATCATTGGCAGGGTCAGGGCCCGATGCTTGTTTAGAATTTCGGTCGCGCGAGACTGACCAATTAGAGCTGCCAACTCAGCGCGAGTATGGCCGTTCATCTCCATCGCCACCTCAATGGCGCGCACGGGGTCAAGTGGCTCGATTGGCCAGCGTCGTTTCTCATAATCTTCGACCAGCGTTACCAGGACATCGAGACGGTCTCCGTCCTCGGTACCCTCATCGGCACCCCATAGTGCTTCAATCTCGCGCAAAGCCGAATCATGGTCTTTGTCGGTACGAATAGGATGGATGTGCATTAGGACACCTCCGTCTTGAGTGGTTAGAACAGGCTCACAGTCAAAGCGTCAATCTTGTCATAGTCCGCGTGTGTGCCGATGAACTTGATGAAGGCAATCGACCGCTTCCAGTCGAAGGCCACCACCATACGATAGTCACCACCTGCCACCTCGAACCGCACCCGCTCGCCGTTGAGCGATTTAGCTTTCGAGAAATCGGCGACAACATTCAGAGGGCTGCCCCACGCCGCGGCAACGGCGACCTCATACCAGTGCTTCAGCGAAGCCTCCGTTTCCGGATGCTTCTCCCAAAAAGCCACCAGCCTGTTCCGGGCGATGATCCTCATGAGCGGGTGGTAGCATTTCCCATGACGGGAAACAAGAACTATTTCCCGTCATGGGAATGGCATTCAAAGCTGATGATCTGCACGCCACGCTCGCGCTGCTCGGACCAAACACGAGGATTCAACGCTTACGGGGGGCCGTTGAGAGGATGTTCGGAATCGTACGCTAAGCCATCCCCTTTGTGGCGCGTAGATTGAGAGACGGGTTAGGTGACATAGATCGCCTACGATCGGTTAAGGACAGCTGCGCGGCGAGGCACCTACGACGAATAGCGCGATCAGAACGCCGCCAGAAAGCGTGAGCGTTACACCATTGACGGACGCCTGAGTGTGGCTGTCCGCCGTCTAAAAAACGATCGGATTTTAGACGGTTAGCCTGGTCCAAAGTCGTTCACGGATTTCCGCGATTTTTTCCGCTTTCCATCGTCTAAATTATCGTCCAATAATCTACGTCTAACAAACCGAGGCCATTTTTGAATGGTAGACGCAGCAGACTCGATCACGACCAACGCCGGGGCTGCCCGGATCGGTTACGCGCGTGTTTCAACGGCCGAGCAGAGCCTTGATGCACAGATCGAGGCGCTGAAGAGCGCCGGCTGTACTGTGATCTATTCCGAACATGCGAGCGGTACGAAGGACGATCGCCCCGAGCTGGCGCAGGCGATCAAGGCGCTACGCGCGGGTGACACGCTCGTTGTATGGAGGCTTGACCGGTTAGGCCGTTCGCTATCGCATCTGATCGGAACGGTGAACGGCTTGGCTAAGACCGGTGTTGGGTTCGAGAGCATCACCGAGAAGATTGATACGAGCAGCGCCGTGGGCGAGCTGGTGTTCAATATGTTCGCAACCCTCGCTCAGTTTGAGCGCCAGCTTAATAGCGAGCGGACGAAAGCCGCGCTCGACGTGCTTCGCGCTCGCGGACGGAAGGGCGGGCGCAAGGCCGCTCTAACCATCAAGCAAATCCGTCAGGCTAAAACCCTGATGGACGATCCAGAGCTGACCGCGAGCGATGTCGCAAAGACATTCGGCGTCAGTAGGGCAACACTTTACAACGGGTTGAAACGTCTCAAAGTAGACAATTCGGCCGATTTGAAAGCGGCTGCGTAAGGGGCGGCAACCCCCCGTAGTCGATAACCGCAGCAGGAGGCGGCAAGGTGAGAGAAGGGTTTACTTCGATAGGTTCAGCGACCGGCGACCTATTCGCGTCGATCGAAAAGCAACGAGCTAAGAAGACCACGCGCGAGCTGACTCTGATCGACAAGGGGCTAGAGATTGCTCAGACCCGCCCCGAGGGTGACGATGTGACCTTCATGCATTCGATCCTTTGTCAGATCGGACTTCCACGATCGAAATTTGATGGCGACCGCTTCGAGCGCAAGAATGGTAGCGCGGCGCTTGAGGTCCGGTCAGGCAGCATCTGGAATGGCACAGACTTGGTGCAGCAGCCGATACCTTACGGCCCAATCCCTCGCCTGATCCTGGCCTACGTCTCGACCTTTGCGGTTAGAGAGCGAACGCCAGAAATACCCTTCGGTGACAGCGCCAACGATGCGCTCCGATTGCTGGGTATCGAGAAGGGCGGTCCTGCCTTCAAGATGTTCCGCACGCAGGTTTCAGCGCTGGCAGCTTGCAGCATGACCATTGGCTTCACAGCCGGCGACAAGGCTTACACATTCCACGGAAGCCCGGTCGAACAGTTTGAGGCATGGCTACCCGGTCAGGAAGGACAAAAGTCGCTTTGGCCATCGAGCCTTATTCTCGGCCGACGCTTTTACGAGACGTTGCTTGAGCACGCAGTACCAATAGATCTTCGCGCATTTTCATCGTTGCGCGGATCCGCAATGGCGATGGATATCTACCTCTACCTCGTCCAGCGGTTGCATCGTGTGAACACGCCCGTTGCGCTGACGTGGTGGATGCTAAAAGACCAGTTCGGCCAAGAGTATGGCGGCAATGACGCTCTTGCCGATTTCAAAAAGAGCTTCAAGAAGGCGCTGGCACAAGCGCAGTCGGTCTATCCAGACGCCAAGGTTCAGATCGTTCGTGGCGGCCTGAAGCTCTATTCATCAACCCCCGCGGTGGACCCAAGGGAAGCCAAACGCCTTCGCAAGTAGGCTTCTCTTTTCCGCGTGTTAGCTGGTGTTAATCGCCCCCGTTTGGGGGTGCAGGGGGTGGTGTTAATCGCCCCCTTTTTGCTGTTTCGAGGTGGTGTTAATCGCCCCCTTTTGAAAATCTGGGGGTGGTGTTAATCGCCCCCTTTTTCGGTGTTAATCGCCCCCGGCGATCAGTGTTAATCGCACCCGTTCCGACTCGCGTTTTCGGTGTTAATTGCCCCCCCCTTACCTATATATACCTATAAACTCTTACCTATAGCGACAGCCTGTGGAGAACTGACTGGACCGGGAACCAAGCGCCGCCTCTTGGGGGCTTCGCCCCCGCCGGCTCCTCGCTTCGCTCGCCCGGTCATGCTGCGCATGCCCTCCCACCCGGCATCCCCCGAATAGACGGCCTACGGCCGACGTGTTTGTTTAGCGGGGATGATTAACACCGTCAGAAAGGCCCTCAGAAGGTCACTGACGCGGATGTAGGACGGGTCGGCTACGCCGCCCCGAATGCTCCCCGAGGGGCGCAGGCGGCTTTTGTAGCCCCCTCCCCGAACCTTTGCTTTTGATGCACTCGATAACCGTGATGGATGACGATCGTTTTGTCCTGATTGATCAACCAGAAACGGAAAGGGCCGAAACCCGGCAAGGTTTCGGCCCACGTTTCACTCGCAGGAGCCAGCGAACGTCCAAGGCGAATATAGCTCCGCTTTAGGCGATTCCAAGCGACGTGGCTAAAGGTTCAACAGCGCCCTGCCCCGGTCCCGATCGGCCCACCAGGGGACCGGTGAGAGGGTGTTCGGAATCGTACGCTAAGCCCGCGCCTTTGCGGCACATAGATCAAGTGACGGGTTGCGTGACATGGATCGCCCACGATCGAACAGGACCAGCGATCATCACGCAAACCCGCCGCGTGTTTGGGTCGGCCTTGCGGACGAGCCTTGCCCCTACCAGTGAGGGGCAAGGCCGGTCCCGGGTCAGCCCATTCCATTCCCTTGCGAAGCCGCGAAGCGAGCGCGAGCAGCGCCGCTAGGCCCGCCCCTGCCACCGCCTTTAGGACCATCAGGGCCGTCATCGTCAGGGCCTTTGCCACGCGGCATAGGGGCACCACCACCACCACCACCACCGCCGTCTTGTTCGTCGCGGGCCTGCCGCTCCGCAGCGAGTGCAGCTTGAGCCGCCAGCGCGCTTTTCGCGATAGCGGCCTTGAACCGCTCGCCTGCCTCTCTTGCGAGTTCCGGGGTTGGAAAGATGCGCGATCGTTCGGAGCGGGCGTCATCCATCCAGAAGAACCATCCCCGGCCTTCAATCTCGTCTGTCGTTCCAATGTCGCTCATAACTACTCCCTTCCTTGACTATATCGGCACCGAGGCCAGCCAAGGCAACGGAAGGGCTGGGGAGCAGAGCGCGCTACGCGCGCGACTATGCGTGTTCGGCGAGGATGGCCGCGAGAACCGCGAGCCGTTCGCCGGGTGAGGTCGCGATAGCGTCGCGCCCAGGTGGCGGCCTTCCGCTTGATTTGCTGGCGCCGCGTGAAGGGGGCGGTACATAGAACAGACCCAGATATACGCTAACGGACCCTCGATCCGTCAGCGCGCCGTCGATCATCCCGATTGGGAACGACGAACGAGACAGCCCCGACCGTCTCGTATGGGATCCCAATCGGGACGGTCGCAGGGCTTAACGTACGTTTTCGACCATCCTCTCACCGGCCCCCGACCAGTCGTGCGGTCCAGGTCGCCTGGTGGCTGGGTATTCGTTCGCGCAGGCCTAAAATGTGATCGCTGCGTGAATTGCGCAGGCACCCCCCTGCCCTCAGATCAGACAGACTGCTTTGGTGACTAAAATTCACAAGCTGGCGATCGATCAATTTTTGCCGAACACTCGGAAGCTCGCGTCTGTCGTCCGCGACATGCGGGCAATGAACGAGCTGGCGGTTGTAATGGATGTGCGTGCCGAGCGAGCCGAGAAACAGGCAGATCGGCATCGACAGATAATCGCAAGACTGAAGGCAATCCATCAGGATATTTAAAAGGATATCCCTTTAGATATGTAGCCATCTATGCGGCTGTATCGTTTACCGGATATGCAAATTGGTGTTTCCGAGGATAGATTTGTCATGCTAGGCTGATCTACGAGGAACAGGAGATCGACGAATGCCAGCCATCGCCGTAGCCAACCCCAAGGGGGGAGCGGGCAAAACGACGCTGACATTCGTGCTGGCTTGTGAGTTGTCGCGCAGTGGCGCGACTGTTGCCGTGATTGATGCAGATCCAAACGCGATCATCGCAGGCTGGGGCCGCAAGCGTACCGAAAAGGGTAAGTCCTTGCCATTCGAGATTATCGCCAGCCCGAAGGAGTCCGAGCTGGTGAAGGTGATGGACCGCTACACCGCGTCTCATGATTTTGTTCTGGTGGATCTAGAAGGAACGGCATCACGAATGACGTCTCGCGCTCTGGCGCGGGCGCATTTGGCGCTTATCCCGTTCAACCTGTCTCCGATCGACGCTGAATTAGCTGCGAACGCCGTCGCTTTGATACAGGAAGAGGCTGAGGCGCTTGGGCGCCCTATTCCCTTCCGGCTCGTACGCAGCCGAGACAACGCGGCGATCGAGACCAAGACAGCGAAGCGGATCGTCGCGGCAATCACCGAAGCAGAGTTGCCGTTGCTGTCCACCGGGTTGGTAGAGCGGGCAGCGTACCGCGACATCTTCGACTTTGCGGCTACGCTCGAAGAGCTTGAAGAAGGACAGACTTCCGGTTTGCCGGCCGCCAGGCGCAATGCCTTGGAAGTCGCGCGAGCGGTTGTTGAGGCTGTCCAGATGGAGATGTCGCGGTGAGCGGCTACGGTTTTGGGAAGAGGGCAGGGGCGAACACACCCGCGTCGAAAGACGAGCCGCTAGATCTTAGCGGCATTCGGCGTGAGCCGATGCCGGCAGACCCAAAGCGCGAAGCCGCAGCTATTGAACGCGGCGCTGCACTTGGGTTTGTCGATCGGGCGGAACGTGAACCTACGGCACCGATTGAGGGAAGTCCGCGGAGGCGTCGTCAAGCAGCTCCCCCGCAGGGCAGCGTCTATGTCAAAGGTCCAAAAGAGACGATCGACTGGTTCGTGAATTTCACGAACGAACGCGGCCATCGCTCCTATTGGCAAACGATCGCGGAATTTCGCGCGATGATCGAGGGTCAATCTGATCCCGGAGGTGAAGGCACATGAGCGGCATCGAGCAGGCGGGACTTATCATCTTGGCCATCATCGTCGTGATGATGCTGGCGGCGCGCGGAGCGCGCCCCGCGCCCCGGGCGCGTACCAATGATGCTGACCGTGAAACATGGTGGTGGGCGCGGCGATCGTGGCGGGGAGACGGACAATGAAGACGATCGCTGTCAACATCGAGAAGGGGGGCGCGGGAAAGACAACGATCGCATGTCACTTGGCTTGGCACCTTGCCGATGCCGGACATCGCGTTTTGGTTCTCGACCTGGACCGCCAGTGCAACGCCACCACAGCGTTGCGCGAGTTCGATCAGTTGGGATCATGCAAGCCGCTTTTTGAACCCGATTTTGAACCACCCGAGACCGGCCGATTGGCGATTTACTCCAACCGGATGCACGGAGAGTATGACTCGAATTATTCGGGCGCTCTTTCCGCGTTCAGGGCGAGCCTGCCGAAGCTGGCACCCCACTTCGATTTCTGTGTGATCGACACCCCGCCCGCGTGGAGCTGGATAAACTTTGCGGCCCTGATGATGTGCGACGATCTGATCGTGCCGGTTGAGCTAGGGCCGTTCGGTCCGGATTCCACGAAGCAGCTATCCAACTCAATCCAGACCGTAAATCAGCGGGGTCGATCAACACCAATCAACGTCGTCGGCCTCGTCGCAAATCGGGTGAAAGCGAACGACCGCAACCAGCTCGCGATGCTCGCCGAGCTGAAGGCGAAGATCGGGCGGAACCTGTTCGCGGCATACCTTCCGGACCGCTCGCACTATAGCCAGTCGGTTCAGGCCGGTGTTCCGGTATGGCGTCACGACAAGGACACCCGCTCTTCGCTGCCGCCTATGCGAGCGTTCCTCGACGAAGCCATGCAAAGAATGGGAGTCTGACCGTGGATTTCGGAGATATTTTCGCGACCAAGGATGAGGTGGCGAAGCAGGGACGGGTTCTCTCTCTCGATGTCGATCAGGTTTACCCGGACCCTGAGAATGTTCGTACCGCGATCGATCAGGCAGAGATTGAAGGCCTTGCGGCGACGATCAAAGAACGCGGTCAGATCCAGCCCATCACAGTCGCGCCGGCTGATGCAGACGGCCGCTATCAAATCTATTTTGGCGAACGACGTTGGCGCGCCTGTCGCCATCTTGGGATCAAGGTCGACGCGATCGTCAGCGACCAAACCGATGCCGCTCGGGTTCGGATCGATCAATTTATTGAGAACGACCAGCGGGAGCAGTTGTCGACCCGCGATACAGTCGCGTTCGTTCAACGCCAGCTTGCCGCAGGGATGACGATCGCGGACCTCGCTCGGGCGACTGGTCGGGACCAAGCGCGCCTCTCCCGGTTTCGCGCATTGATCGACGCGCCGGATTTCATCGCGGCACGTCTTGATGACATTCCGGTTCGAGGGGCCGCAGCGTTGGTCAAAGCTGCTGGACGTGATCAGGACGCGACGAGGGCGTTCGTAGAAGCAGCGCCGGTTGGCACCATTGGCGTTGCAGAATGTGAGCGCTTCGCGCGAGAGTTGTCCGGCGCTTCTCGCTCTCCCGCGCCGGATGTCGCTGGTACGCCCGCGCCAGAAGCATCGTCAAAGCTGGCGAAGGTTGAAGGAGAGGGGGCAGTACCGATTGCTCCTGCGCTCACCGGACGTTCGCGTTCTAAGCCCGTCGCAGATGAACCCGGCCGGTTCATCGACGTTGACGGAAAGCGCGCGCGGATCATCGAAGCGATGTTGCAGTTCGACGATGAACCCGCACCCAGGACGGTACGTTTCAGCGACTAGAATGGCGATTGAGATAGGCTGCGCAAAACCCTCATTGCCCTTTTTCCGCGTCTTTTTCCCTTCGGTCAGCACCAGCGGGTTTCATGGCCCGGGCCATGAAAATGAGGTTAGGAGTGGTGGGGGATGTATTATGGCAGGATAGGGATTGCGGCGTTCATTGTATTACACTACCTCTTGCAAGCAAGGAGCCGCAACGATGACATCCCCCACCGAAGGAAAGGCAATGATGGCAGTCCGCGTCGATCGCTCGACGCTCGCCGCCTTCGATGCGCTTGCCGAGGGAAGGGGAGGGCGCAGCGCACTTTTGCGGTCGATGCTCGACCAAGCCATGCAGAACGTAACCGACGCGCCGCTTGTCGCGGCGCGCAGCGACAGCGCCAAGGGTCGCGTGTCGATCCGGCTTACGTCCGCTGAAATGGCAGTCGTCGACCATCGGGCCGCGACACGCGGCACCGATCGAGCTGGCTGGATCAAGGCGCTAGTGCGTCGTCACATCGGCCTAAAGGCCGATGTCGACGACGGCTTGCGCGATGCGCTTGCGCCGGTCCGGATGCAGTTACAGCGGATCGGCCGCAATCTGAATCAGGCCATGAAGGCGGGTAATGCCGCGATGATGGTGGACAGCAGCTTGGAGATCCAGCGCGAGCTTCGCCGGATTGCTGACATGCGCGAAGAGATCACCGAGCAGATCGCCGCGCTGGGTGACGCCTTGCGTGGCGACGCCTCCTATTGGGAGGTCGCTGCCTGATGTCGTTCGGGGATCGCGAGGATGACGTCTGGGGCGCGATGAAGCCGACTTTTCGGCCTCGCGTCTTTGGCGATCCGAACATGGGCTATGCCGCGCAGATGCGGAACGGCACCGGGCGGTTCGCGCGTTCAGTCACGCCAAGCGGTAGCCGACACGCGGACGACGCCAAGGCCACGCTTGTGCGTATCGTCCGCAAGTCGCCCGAGGTGATGGTGAAGGTCACAGGCCGCAAGAAGGGTGCGAAGCACCTTGGCGCGCACCTTCAGTATATTGGTCGGCATGGAAAGCTGGCGATCGAGACGCGCGACGGCGAGCAGATCGAGACGAAGGCCGATATGGATCGGGTCGCAGACGAGTGGTCTGACCCTCTCTATTGGAGGCAGGGGACTACGGTGTCGGCGGTGGCGATGGTTTTTTCCATGCCAGAGGGGACCAACCCTGAAACCGTCAAGCAAGCGGTCCGAGAGACGGCAGAGCGGATGCTTGGCGACAATCACGATTGGCTGATGGCGCTGCATACCGATACGCCCAGGCCGCACGTCCATTTGACTGTGCAGGCCGAGGGCATGGATCGAAAGCGGTTCGATCCTCGCCGTGAGGATCTGTTTCATTTCCGCGAAGCCTTTGCGGCCGCGCTCCGCAGCCGTGGCATCGAAGCCGAGGCCACACCGCGTTACACGCGCGGGCAGGGCAAGGCAGGTGCCAGCATGGCCCTTACGCAGATGCGCGCGAAGATCCTCAGCGGGGCGTCGAAGGTTCCGACAGAGGCAGACGTGAAGCAGGCAAGGGAAGCGATGCAGGTCGCATTGGGGAAGGCTCAGCAGCCCGCATTTGTCGGCAAATCCCGCGCGCGTTGGGAGGACACCCGGCGACGGTTCGAGGTTGCGGCCGAGCAGCTCGACCAGACCGGAAACCGCGCCGATCGCGAGCTTGCTCGCGACGTGCGCGCCTTCCTTCAGGAACGGCCGACAATCGAAACCGTGCCTGATCGCGTTCTACGAAAGACTGAGCAGCGGTTGAAGGCTGGTAGGGAGCGCGAAGCGCAGCAACCGCAAAGGTCGGTCGCATCGCCTGAGAAGGAGCAGCGACAACCGCAGCGCCAGCATGAGCCGCAGCCGCCAAAGCGAACGCCGCCAGCGCGACGGCGTTAGCGGTCGCGGATAATGCGGCAGGTTCCAAATCGAAGCGTGCGAACGCGCTCAGCCTTTTGGATTGGCAGCGCGATCGCTTTTGCGATTTGAGGAACGTGTTTTGTCAGTTGCCGCCAAAGATCCGTGTCCAAGCGGCTTTCAACTTCGCCTTCCAACGAGACTTTCTCCGAACCTCTACGATCGTCAGTTTGAGGCTACCTTCGGCAATACGATCCGCAGCCGGCTTCCATGCAGGATCAGCCCCCCGGTCGGCGCGTAGCTGGTCAGCCAGATTCGCGGGGATCGAGGCCAATTCAGGATCGTCTTCGTCGTAGGCGTCTCGCAGCCGCGCTATAAGCGGTTCAGGTTCGGGACACTCGCCATATTGCGTCCCGAGCCACAGCCGAGGCTCTTCGTATTGAGCGTTCAGTTGAAGGAAGAAGGTCGCAAGGCCAGGGTCCCAACCGATCGCGTGGATAGTCAATAAGCCTTGCGTGAAGGTCCACCGGCTCATTGCGAGTAAGCCGGGCGATCATACCCTTTCCGCGGTCCCTGATAGATCGGGGATTTGTCATCCGGCGACCGCTTCACGAACCGGACCGTTGGTCCGGTCAGGGTGTCGCCGTCGACCTTATAGGCCCCGCTTACACCGGGACCGGAAAGGATGACCTGATCACCCGACTTTTCGTAGGTTCCCGTAGCGCCGCTTGAGAGCGTGTAGATTGTCGGACCGAAGGTCGCGACTATGCCCTTAATCGGGCCGTTCTCTACGTTGTAGGTGCCTTCGATCGATGCCTTTTGGCAGCCAGCCAGGGCAAGCGCACCGACGAACAAAATTCCGATTTTCTGCATTCTACCGGCTCCGGCTTGGGGTTTTTTGCAGGATCTGATCCTGCTGGATTTCACGGATGCGTTGGCTCTGCTGCTGGCGGACCTCGACGCCGGCAACACGCTCGCCGCGCTCGATGCGCGCAGCGACTTCCTCTTTGCGGCCAGCCACAAACTCGTTCTGTTTGGTGGTGTCGCCGGGAAAGCGGCTGCTAGCGACTGTCATCGCCAGCGCGACAGTGCTTTGCGCACGGCGCAGCTCGGGGTCTTTCGCGTTCTGGACGTCGGTTTGACGACGGAAACGCTCAGCCAGGTCGGCGCGCGGCTCAGCCTGTTCTTTGTTATCCCGCGCCTGATTGGCCGTTCGCGTTGTGGGTTCCTTTGCCGGGGAGGTTGCGACTTGGCGAGCTTGCTCGCGATCGGCAGCGGCCTTGGTTTTCTCGTCCGGTTTATAGCCGTCGATCCGCAGCCCTTGGGCCGCGGCGGCAAGATACGCTGCGCGCTTGAACTCTTCGTCACCGGCAATTTTCAGCGACGTCCATCCGTTCGCTTTTGCCAACCGAACTAGGTCAGGAAGAGACGCGGTATCCTTCGCCTTGATCTTGTCGGCCGAGATCGTTGCGACGGGTTCCTTGTCGTGAGCGGATCGATAGAGCTTGTTGCCTACGCGGAGAAACCGGGAATCCAGCTCTGAGGGCAACTCGACATCGTTGCGCTTCTTCGCACCAGATTTGGCCTCAGGGGCCGCTACGTTCGCATTCTCAGCCATGTTACCGCTCCTGCTCGATTACCAGCGCGAGCGAGATTGCCTGGAGCGTTGGACATCGCGCGACCGGCTGCCGGGACCACGTTGCCGGTGACGGCATGGGCGAACTGTGTCGCCAGTGCCGGTCCACCGCCGCCCAAACCAGAGGCGAGTGAAGGGATCTGAAGGAAGAAAAAGAACCCGAGAATATAGAAGGCGATGGCCTTCAACGCAGCGACCAAGATGTGATCGTTGGTTGTGATCGCGTTGATGAACGTGTCCGTGGTTTGTGAAATGAACAGCGCGACCAGCAGCGCGAACGCTACCAACATGATGTAGCTAATGGCCGAGCCGAGCCACGCGAAGAAGTAGCCGCGCGTGGAGTCAAACAGGAGCGCCGCGACAAAAAGCGGTCCGACCACCGCCAGCAGGGCGAGGGCGAACAGCGCGAAGGCGCAGATGGTGAAGCCCAGCGCGGTCGAGAGCAGTGCGATAATTAGAATCGCAAGATTCAGGAGCGCAGCGGTCAGAATTTCGATGAAGTTGTTGGGGATGCCGACGAGGTTCGTACCGGCCATCGCAGTATGTCGGTCAACGATTTCCGTGATCTTGGCGATAGCGCGGAACGCTCCCTGCAGGAGCTTGTCGAAGTATCCGCCCAGGCCGTCGACATTTGCACCACCCAAGGCGTTCGCAAAGTCGCGGGGCAGACCTTCCATCGTGAACAGGCCGATTTGCGCGCCGTAGAGCGTGCTGACCGCATAACACAGAGCAGCCAGCTTAATGCCCCGGTATACGAACTCGCGGAAAGGAAACTGGACGGCTCCGCGCAGGATCGCACCGCCCAACAGAATGATATAAATCGTGATCCCCGCTATGAGTGGGGGCCGAACTAGCGCGATGATCGAGGCATATTTCCCGATGAGCGCGGCAAGAGCGCCGTCGACCGCCGTGAACATTTCCGTGAAAATCGGGAATTCCATCAGATCATCATCCCTCGCCAGCGCCGCAAATGGGCTAGATGCCCATCTGCTTGCGCAGCTTGTCGTTCTCACTGTTGTTGAGCTTGCGACCCGCAGCCAGGCCGACATTGTTGCAATTGCTGGCAACGACAGACGGCCACGCACCGATCGGGCGCTGCGACGCTTTCCATTGTTCGCAGACGGCGCGCATTTCAGCGGCCTCCGCATCATGAGCCATAAAATAGTCGACGGTCCGCAGCGGAATGTCCGATCGCAGATCGGTCCCGGTTTCGGATTTTTCCGAAGGGGTGCAACCCGCGACAAGCGCAGCCGCACCCCCGAAGATCATAATGAACCGGCGATCGATCACTGATCGATCCCCATCTGCTGCGTCAGCTTCGCGTTCTCGCGCTGGCGCTGGCCGACATAGCCCTGATAATCCGCTTCAGCCTTGGCACGGCGCTGGATCTCAATGGCTTGGAGCGCCATCTGATCGTTCATCATCTGCGTCTGCTCGAGCTGTAGGCGAGCCTGCATGTCGGCGCGCTCAGCGGGCGACGTCGCGGCGTTAAGCCGTGTGCGTAATTCCTCAATCCCTTGGCGACGTGTTGTTACCGACGCACCTACGTTGGACGCCAGCCCCGCGGTTACAGCCGCCTCGCGGGCGCGCTGTTCGTATGCCGTGCGGGTTTGCTCCGAGGCATTGGAGGGGAGCTGGCTCATGATGCCCTGATAGGCTTCGTTGGCCTTGCCACGCAGACCACCTACAACATTGAGGTCGCCGCTGGTGTAACCGCCGATGTTGGCTTCCGAGACGTCAGTTGAACGGAGCGCATCATTTTTTAGCTTCTCCGCAACTCGACCGATATCGGTCGCCTTGTTAAAATCGTTGTAGAGCTTCTTCGCTTCGCTGACCTGATTTTTTGCCTCAACGATAGCGGCGCGAGCCTCGTTCAACTGTTGAAGCTGACGGGCGAACGACTGTGGATCGAAGACGATGCCGCCAAACTGCGCGTTGGCAGTCCCAGCGAGCATCAGCGCTGGACCCGCCAGCACTAGAGCAATCAGCTTATTTTTACGCATGGCCTTCTCTCCTTCAGCTTGGACGACGACGGTTATGGAAGATCGGCAACCACACGGCGGGGTCGCGGCCATATTCGGCCATGACCTCCGTAGCGATTGCAGTCGTTTCAGCGCGTCCCGATAGGACTGCTAGTTCGTCGTCCATGCCGGATAGATCCAGCTCGACGACCACACTGTCATGCTGTTGCTTGACGAGGAATTTGCGCGACTCTGGCGACAGCTCTTCCCGGATCAGCGCGTATTCCGCCTCCGTCATGGAGAAGCCGTCGACATAATCGCGCCGATTGCCGTTCGGGTTCGGGAGCATGATCTTGGTAGCGACCTGCTCAAGAATCGAATGGCTGATATCGCTTTTCAGTGCGTCCGCTGGCGACTGCGTAGCGAACACCATCAGCGCATTGCGCTTCCGATATGTCTTCAGACCATCTTGCGCGAAGCTCCGGAATGCGTCGTCACCCAACGCTTTCCAGAACTCGTCGATAGCGATGATCGTGCGTTCGCCGGTCAACAGAGCATCGATGCGGCGAAACAGATAGAGCATCAGCGGAGTACGGATTTCCGCATTGTCGAGGAAGTCCGTCATATCGAAGCCGATGAACCGGCTATCGAGCTTCATCTCGTCTTCCGCGTTGTCGAAGACCCAGCCCATCGACCCGCGCGACGTCCATTTTTCCAGACGTGCGCCCACACCACTCGCGTCCGCCATGCCGAGCATCGTGCGGAGCGCGTCGAACGATCGCTGCTCCGGAGGGAGCCGCATGACAGCCGTTACACCCTCGTCGATCATCCGTTCCTCTTGAACGGTGATCGGCTTGCCTTCAGATTTGACGAGCTGGCGCACAAACAGGTTCAGCCAGGCGCGATCCTCGCTGGTGTTTGCCAGTGCCTTGAGCGGCGCGAAGCCGGTAGGCGTGCCGTTGGATAGCGTCAGATATGTGCCACCCGAGGCCAGCACGAAAATCTGTGCGC